>Ga0307510_10010807_pt1 | contig 10852 bp, 10 predicted proteins | sample 12_EM_MG_FD_207224 | JGI IMG/M metagenome (GOLD analysis project Ga0307510, IMG submission 207224) | Populus trichocarpa ectomycorrhiza microbial communities from riparian zone in the Pacific Northwest, United States - 12_EM | ecosystem: Host-associated > Plants > Roots > Unclassified | place... | reverse complement strand
TGTCGTGAAACCCAGACAGAAGTTGTGCGCTTTGGATCAGCTCCGTCCTGCGTCTGCGCGCGCCGTCGCTGACCAGCGGTGCAGTGATCGCAGCCGGATCTACAGAAACCACCGCGTGGAACTCTAGTATCAAGACCTGCGCGATCTCCGACGTCCACTCGAGCACAGGTCCAACAGGGAGCGTCATGTCGCAACGGCAACAGCCGCAACGAAATCCAATCCTGCAACGGCAACGGCTGCAACGAACAAAACGAAAACCAAAGCCACCACAACCACACACATGACTCATAAAGTCATATGATGCGGCACGGCAACGGCCGCAACGAAATCCTGCAACGGCAATGGCCGCAACGAAATCCTGCAACGGCAACGGCCGCAACGCAACGAACGAAAACCAAGGCCACAACCACACACACACATCACATGATCATGATCATTAATGATCCGGCAATGGCCGCAACGAAATCCTTGCGGCCGCGGCCGTTGCCGCAATGAATGTCACATATTTTCCCACGGTTTGGCCACAAAAAAACGGCTTAAAAACCTCATTCTCTAAAGAGAACTCGGAACAAGATAATTTGCTATCGATTTTAATAACTTTGTGTGCATGTCTGCTTAGGAGTTAGGCTAGTTAGGGCTCGGTATGGTAGTACGAACCGGCCCGGGCAAGCTCGATTACAGCTTGTATGTAATAGAGACGGATGACCGTGACGAACTTGAAGAAACTGGGCCATTGAGAGCGCACCGCATTGACGTGTCGGATGAGCCCTCCTTTCAAGCTTCATCCCAGTGCAGGGTCAGAAAACATCATCAGCACAAAATATATACGAGGCGAAGATGTATCATCATAGCGAACAGGGTTCTCTAGCCCCTGATGATCAGGTCTCATGACGACTCGGACGCCGCGGCAATGAAACTGGGCAATCTCAAGCTGATGGGTGATGGGCCGCTGGTATCCTGCGTGCGCGCTCAATGACTTCCACACCGACCGTTGATCACGACTGAACATGTTTCGAACTCGAATTCAGGTCGACGTTGGATCGCAATTCCACCCTCGAATATCGTACATTGAATTTAATCAGCCTCCTCTAGGCTTCAAACCGGGCCGAATACTAGCAGTCCACGAAAGAAAGACCAAAGAGTCCTGCTCGGAAGCTCGGCATTCAGCGCCAGCAACAGCAACACCAAAGCGACCAACATGTTGACCTTTCTTCCGACCCCCATCGTACAGACCCAGTTACTTCAGACAGACTACATGTACTTCACGCGCAGACATACAGCGTCTATTAGCACTGGATTGCGTCCGACTTGGAGCGGAGGAAGGGTGACCCCAGAGCCGGGTCGCCGATGGAGTGCAACAGTGACCAACAGGACGGAAGTTAGCAGCATAGGTACGGTATGTGGATACCATGTTCACTTAGAATCCTGCTTGCATGTTTGGGACCAGAATTGCCACACCTGTGTCCTCTGAAGTCGCCCGGGTCGCACCGGCCTTCGCGCAAATGTGGAATCAATATTGGGGGCTAAGCTGGCGGTTCCCTTCTGTTCCAAGCCAAGGGCATCAGCTTTGCCGGGTTTGTTTCTACGAATCCTAGCTTCCTCGCCTCCCAACTGAAGCATGTTGGAGGCTACTTCCCCGGACGGTGATGTGACGGTTACAGTCAGAAGAGGTGTGGGATCCCGCACGTCAAGCTTATGCAAGGATGGCGGTGATTCTCCTGTCGTGGAACGCTCCTGAGACTCCGGTCTCCGAGATACATCACATGGTGGAAGTGCGATTGGAGGCGCGGGTCCAGGTGTAGGTGTAGTTCGGCCCTCCAGGGGCGATGCTGCTTTCGGGGATTGCGGAGGGGATGGTGCAGGTAGTGCAGTCGGAGTCGGAGATGGAGGTACTGACCGTCTCGCCGATACCTTTGACAACGGCGATCGCTGAGAAGATCGTGCTGATCTGTGCAGTTGATGCGCCGGATATCGAGCAGGGATTCGCAATGTGGACAATGAGCCGTCATGGCCATTGGAACCGACTGATGGTGTCGGGAAAGGAGGAGGGGGGGAGCTAGGGCTGGAGATGCTTGGCGACGACGCCCTGATGCGAATATCTGCACCTCGGGAAATCAAGCTTTGGCGGATCGGCTCCCTCCAGTCCTGGAACGGACCATCTGATACGGAACTTGTGGGGGGTGGTGTCATAGGCGACGTGCTGCCTCGGTTTGGAGAAACCGCCAGTGGCGATGTTGGCGATAGCGGGGGTTCCTCCAGATACCACAAATTGGGCGCGCCTTGAAGAGACGCTTGGACGACATCTTCGCCCTCGAGCTTTCCACAGACATCTACAAGGACATATGAAAAAAAGGTGGAAGGAAGAAAGGATGATCCGCTAACCTTTGAAGATCATGGCACTATTTGGCGCCCAGACGTTGCCAAAAGCCCGCGATTTCTGATCAGTTTCAAGAAATACTCGACCAGGACTATCGGTGAGAACACAGATCTTCGCATCTTGAAAAGTGTCAGTTGGCTGAGTTTGGAAGTCGCCCACGTAGGCTTCCCGCAATGTGGGGAGATCTGAGTATTTGTAGAAATGAGGGTTCTGCTTAAGAGTGAGACGTCTTTCGTCCTTGAAGCGGCTGAAGTTCCAAAGAATTTCTTGTAGATTCGATTTTGGACTAAGCACCTCTGTCACGAGAGTGTGAAACTCGAGAGCGACAGGACGGGATCACGAAATCGGCACCTACGTTTCACGATATTTGGACACTTATCTGGCAGGGACTTGAGGAGGATAAACTCAACGACCGTTGTTGGTTCTGGCTCTTTATCCTCTTTTGCCTTGTGGTGGTTTTTAGCACTGTTCGGGGTGGAGTTGTAGGTGCAAGCCTCACTTTCAGGGATAATTTCTCCTTCAATACGTTCAAAATCGTCGAAGAGGACATATCCTTCGCCTTCGCCTTCGCCATCCTTTCGAGTACTATTGGCGAACGACCGTCACCCGAATGGCATTCCGTTTCGTAGTGACCCAAAACCTCGATGGCCCTTTCGAATTTCTCGTCTACCGCCTTAGAAGTCTTCTTCGCCTTGATGTCAGCGGCGGAGCTTAGTGCATCGTCAACGGCTTGTAACGCACTGTCCAAAGAAACAAGAAACGATCGTTAGAATGGAGGATATAGCGAGGAATGACCAAGTGGCTAGGCCATTACTTTGTGAGCTTGGCATCTGAATCTGGCATTTGCTCTTGCACTTGGACGAACGTTCGGCAAAGTGAGATTAATTCCGTGGCCTGTTTTCGATACACCCTCCCGATGTCCTTCATATACCTGACAAACGAAAGCTTGTCAAAGTTAGGCTTCTGCCCCGGAGCGGTGACAGAAGGCGCGGAAGGGGAAGTCTTGAGGGACATGAGATTAGACAATGGGAAACCGGGGTAGAGAATTCGAGCGATCGCTCGGACGGACGGACGGACATCGACTGACAATAGGAATAAATACCAGAACATCTCAAGGAAACGCCCATCGGATGTATGCCGCAGAAACCTGCTCCAAGGCGCTCAGATATGGTGCAGCCTGAGACGCTGTTGGTGGTTGGCCGTCGTGGCTGAATGGGAAATGTGAAGATCGGCACCTGCCTGAATTAGCTATAATCCCCCAGGACTCCGGAACTTCCCGGTTACGGTTACTTCCGTTCGGCGTTCGGCCCAAGCACGGCTCTCAGTCACGGTATCTTGGTTGCCTCGCGGTAAACGTGAGGGATGGATAGCCATATCAACGATATACGCCCACTGGCATGACCCCACCACCGATATCTGTGTGCGGCCAATGTCTTTTTCCAGAAATGATACGGGGCCCGCTCAAACGACTCGGTGTTCGCGATCCACCAGGACCACCACCCGTAGCCATAGTCAGAGCTCCGAGACCGCCCCGTGATGCCCAGTGAAGCCGTACTGTATCACAATAAGACTTGTAGTGTGCACGTTCGCGCCCATCGCTGCTCTCAGCCGGTGAAGTGTCTCTGGGAATTCGAAAGCACTTTTGGAGCTGCCACTGCCCATTTCGATTCATCATAGGGGAGCTGTGACTGAACGGGGTAAGTTATCTCTGATAGTGCGGGGATCTTCAGTTGAGCACAGACACCAGGACCAATCAACGGCATCAAACCAGGTGACCCCTGAATGATAACGCCCCTTCGCTTAACACACATTGTTCGCCCATCGAATGGCTCGCCGAGCATGGAAGGTTCTCCGCTGCGGAAATAGCATTAATGGACAGCGCATTTCCGGAGCTGTGTATGGGCATGTACAGTCTTACCGGTACCCCGCGTCAAGAAACAAAACAAAAACAAAGAACCTGAGCACGTGTAGCAAGTTCCACTGGCAGCGTAGGCGACGGTGCGGCACTTGGTACTGTAGGCGATCAACGCTCCCATCGGTTTTCCTCTTGGCATGGTTGAGACTGTATCGCACAATCCGGCTCATGAGCCTCTTGGTGTTTCTTCCGCATGCCACGCACATGTCATGAGGACTGTAAGGATCCTGTGATTGTTGTCATGAAAGATTTCCGGTGCTTATCAACCACTATCGCTTCTGTCACATCGTATTGTGCATATCAAGCCGCCACATCTCCGTCTTGCTCACTGGCATCCTAAGGCCTCGCCGTCTGACGCGTGCCTCGGGTTCATGCGTGTTGGATCCCCGTTTCACGCAGGTCAGCGGCAATGGTTGAGGTGTTACGGCATAGGTGTCATGAGGAATGGTCAGGCGGCCGAATCGAGAAGCGAACCCACCATGATCACTCCGCACAGAGTCTTCACCCTCGCCGAGTCCACGCAGCCTCCTCTCAGAGCACCTAACAGTCGTGCCCTCGATCAAAGGAGCTCTTCTCCACTCTACCTACAACGATGCCTTCATTGATACTTATCGTACACCCCTTGAGACATTAGGAGGTACAGTAAATTCTGACGGAATCCAATTCAGAACGATACGCACAACGCATAATGGATAATGGATGGAAAGCGTTGCACTCTATCTCCTCCAAACTGATCCTTGGAACCAGAGCTGCCACCCAGCCGTTTGGCGCTGAGCTGGTGGCTTGCCCTGCGCCTGCAATGGCACAGGTTTGGTATCGTGTTTGAGTGTCGTCGTTATCGCTCCTCCAAGATTAAGACTATCGACATTGGCTTGACCGCGCCCATCCCCACCACATCTGGCGTCCCTCCCTCCGGCGAGGGTGTTGTGGGGACTCGTTGTCTCAGAGGACAAAGTGACGGTCACATTGAGAGTGGATATAGAACCTTCCAAGTCGCGCTTTAGCGATACATCGGGTTTCCCTTCTAGTGGTGCTGCATTTGACGGGGCTTGTGCTAGTGGAGGCGAGTCCTTCGACAGCGACGTGGTCAGTGACGCCTGGGCGACCGAAGCGGACCATGGCCTTCCGTGGTTTAGGGTCGACACGACTGGGCAGTGTGCCGGTGTAGCCAGCTCTGTCGACGGCAGTATGGCGGGCAATGGCTGGGAGGTCGACGCGGACTGTGAAGTTCCGTGGCTCGAGGGAATTCCCGTTGCTACAATCGGGGCGCATGCCTGTGCAGCAACAGGGTCTGTCGATGGGGGCGTGGTCAGCGATGGCTGGGAGGACGATTGGGATTGTGAAATCTCATGACTTGAGGTGATTCTTGTCGTAGCGATCGGGGCTTGTGCCGGAGTAACGGTGTCTGTTAACAGTGGCACGGTCAGTGAAGAGCGAGAGTTCGGTGAGTATTGTGAAGTTGCGATCGGAGCCTCGGCCGACGTAGCTGGATCCGTCGACACCGGCCCGGTCAGCATTGGTTGAGAAGGTGATGCGGACTGTGAGATTCCGTCGCTCGATGGGATTAACGCTGTTGGGATCGGCTCGTGTGCTGGTGTAGCCGGATCCGTTGACAACGACGTGGCCAACGATGTCTGAGAGGGCGCTGCAGACTGTGATGTCCCGCAGCTTGAGGGGATCCTCGTTGATACTGCTGGAACATCTCTCAGTGTAGTCGCGTCCGTCGACACCGTCGTGGTCAGCGATAGTTGAGAGAACGATGAGGATCGTGAAGTTCCGCGGCTAGAGGGGATTCCCGTTGCTACCATCAGCGCATCTCCCATTGTAGCCATGTCCATCCGCGCCGACGTGGTCAGCGATTGCTCTGAGAGCGACGAGGACTGTGAAGTTACGCGGCTCGATGGGGTTCTCATTGCTGCAACCCGGAGGTGTTGTGCGCGTAGCATTGATGAGGATAGTGCGTTATTGGAACTGATGTACTTTGTTCCATTCGAATTCGACGAGCCTAATGAGCTATTGCCGGAAATAGAAGGTGAAATCTATGCCAGGGTCAGAGTAAATGGGGCACGCGTTGCTCTCGATACAACGTACCCGGAGGCTTTTGGGAGACTTAGACTGTTCTGCGCTGATATGTATGCTCGTGGTATCATTGGAATCCAGCACGCGACGAATCGGTTCTCTCCAATCGTGCAGTGGCTCCCACGGAACAGAATTTGCTGATGTGGAAGGATGCATGGGCTCGACACGAAACCTCAAATTAGAGTTGCCTTGGATCGATGCACCCACAACACTTTCGCCCTCGAGTTTGCCGCAAACGTCTGAAAAGACGTCGAAAAGGGCAAATTCGAAGAAGTCAGGCACGAACCTTTGAAAATGATCGCATCCTTCGGCCGCCAGACGTTCCCAAAGGCTCGGGTATCTTGACCAGAGTCAAGGTAGACGCGGCCCGGCCTATCGGTGAGCACATCCACCTTGGTTGTATCCACAAAACTCTCCATAGGGTCGCTTCGAAAGTCATTCCCATATGCCTCCTTGCTTCCCAGGAGGGAGTTATAAAAGTGAGGGTTCTGCTTGAGGGTTATCCGTTTGTCGCCCTTGCAACGGCTGAAATTCCAGAGAACTTCTGCCACGTTAGAACCATTTCCGAGCACCTCTAGCATAGGACCTCAGTAACTAGGATCGACGCGAAGGGTTGGCACTTACGTGACACAATGATGGGAGAGCTGTCAGGAAGTGACTTGAAGAGAACAAATTCGACAACTTTCGTTGGTTCTGACCAACCATCCGGGGTAGGCTAAGGGCAGGTATGAGCATAAGACAAAATAGAGCATGCCAGCCCAACACTCACCTTCGAGCGCAACCTCTCCTTCAGCGCATTTAAGGTACTCGAAGAGGACTGATCCTTCGCCTTCGCTGCGGCCATCCTTTCACGGATAGCCTTATCGCGACTGTCGCCCGATACCGGGTCCCTAGGATGGCAGTCCATTTCATAGTGACACAATGCATCGATTGCCTCTTCCAACTTCCCATCCACCTCCTTCGATGCCTTCATTCCCACCTTTGTAGCGGAACTCAGCGCATCGTCAACGCGTTCCAGCGCACTATCAAGGAATTGTCAGAGCGGGGCATAGAGTTAAAACCATTGGGGGCCAATACCTTCTCAGCTTGGCACCTGTACCTGCAGTTTGTGCTTGGGCTTGGACAAGAGTTCGGCAAATGGACACGACTTCCCTCGCCTGATTTCGGTACGCGCTGCCGATATTCTTCATATACTTGATAAACGACAACTTATCGAACTTCGCGGATTGACCCTGGGCGTTGGAAATAGTGGGAGGCATCGGGTGAGACAAGAAAATGGGGTGGTAGAAGTGGACGATTGTTGAGACTCGGAGCGAAGTCAACCAAGGACGAAATAAATACTAGGGCATTTGAGAGGAATGCGGGTTGGATACACGCCCTGAAAAGATGAAGGTAGATGATCCTTTCTAGCGGAGTACTTGAGAGCTTTCAAAAACCTCATGTTGAAGAGAAAGATGACCCGTCGTCGTCATAATACGTAGTGGTGGTGGAACTGAAAGTGTGAAACGCCGTCAGCGATCTAAATCGGGAAATACCGTTTAATTTCAACCACCGTGACCTAAACCTCAACCCCATGCGTCAAGGGCATGGTTGATTTCTAACGCCCAGCCGACCCTTGCGCTGACCGCAGTACTTTGTGTTTTCGCTAGACGTAACCATTATGTCCTCTGTTGTCCAGCTGAGCGGGTTGAAGAAATCAAGTCCGGTGTAAAATCGGCATATAGCGGAACAATATCGCAGGAGGGCCGAGAAGACCGTGCCCCCACCCTGGTCATGTGGAAATCGGGTGGGAGCGACACCAAGCCTACCGTACACGCTAATTCTATGGAGCCAGGGTAACCTATACGAGTGGCGCATATCAGGCAAACGGGTGAAAGGCCAAAAGGTTTAGAAACACCCGATTCCGAGTCGCCATTCCCTTATGATAATGGTAGTCCTACGAATCTGGTGAGGTCGACTCCCATCACGAGAGTGAACGGCCACGTCCGCATTTGGGGCTTAACGCTAAGAGCCCTGGTCGTTCGCATCTCCGTTTCGATAATTATACGGCTTCTTTGGAAAGTGACTGCATAATCAAGGTGATCTCCTACCTCGGAACTACGTAAATCGATAAAGAAAATCGTAAAGTTGACACGCACTAGTGGTATACGACGATTAACAGCGCGCACTTCGCGCATGTCCAAAGGCGTGGAAGATGGAAATCTACGTGTCTGTTGATTCGCTTGCCAGTGGGAAAAATTTCTGCTTGAAACTTGCGTTGGGTTAACCACAAGCGATGACGAAATGACACGTCCACGACGGTCCACTAAAATTCAGAGAAAAATCCTCACCACCAAGGGAATAATTGGTGTAAGGTCTCCGGCGTTGTCACCAAAATGCGGACCCAATCGACATAGAAATCGTAAACGGCTTCAGAGCTGCATATATCGCGATTTCGGGTAGCCAGCGGAGAAACAAATCAGGATGGAATTACGAGTCAAACGCGCGAAGGTGCGTCAATATACTAGAAAAGGTCAGGAAGGGGCGCAGGGAAAGTAAGGGAAATTTCAAATGTCTTGACACCTGCCCCACACGTGTGCGTGCAAGCCGACAAGGTCGAACCCCAAATTTGCAACAGCATATCCCACGAACCTGAATTCGATAGCGCATTTGTTGCACTTCCTTTCTTGTGAACAAGGCAGCAGGCGCAAAGGTGTCGATCGAGGGTCAGTGTGTCAAAACGTTTTGTGATCCATGTCTTTTGAGAGAGGAACAGGCGCCTGTGACAGCATAACACATGCAAAGACACGCTTTCGGTGGCCAGTCGCGGTGGGTGAGGTGGTTTGAATGCTGAGCCGTACAGTATGGTAGGAGTAGTTGTGATTGATCCGTATCTATGAGTCCCCCAGTATGACTGGTGCTTGAGGAATTGAGATCGAGAGGCCGAGCGAGACGAGCGGGAACTGGATGTATGTCAATTTTGAGGAACAGAAGCGAGGTTGGACCGTTTCAGTTTCGAAAAGAGCTAAGAGGGGTGGCGTAGGGGTGGCGTGGTCAAGCACACCTGGTTGCTAGCCTATTCGCAGTGGCTTGAACCACTCTCCTTGCGAGGCAGACGTTGTATTTCAGAAAATAACTGAGACTTACAAAGAGCTTGATGTCCCTCCCTACCTCATCGGGACGCAGTCCCTGGATGTGAGGGTCAACAATGAGCAACGTGGGGCGCTGAGACCTTGGTTGAGACAACCATTCAATCTTTGACTGCTCTGGCCAGTTCGGAGGACTGGTGTGGAACAAAGGCCACGCAAGTAGGGGCATGGCACAGACGGTGCAGTGTGTATTAACTATATGCGTGCACCTTTGAGCCTTGATGCTGCAGAATGCGCTGAAGGCGTCATTGGGCAGTACCTAGAGACGGAGGCCCAGCATCGCGGGGTCAACAAGAAGTGTTGTCCTGAGAGTACTCGCGGTAGAAATTCAGCAGCAGTTTGTGACAAGGTGAAGCGACATCTCGGCATCTCCTAGGAAGAAACGGCGCATCTACTTCGAGGAGTGGGAGCCTGGGAGATACTACAGTAGGCGGAGAGCTCCATCCTACTACGGGAATTGTCAGAGTTTTGGGGCGGGTACATATGACGTCCCACTTGCCATGCTGCCAGAGAAACCTCCGACAGTCGCTATCGACATCTCTGCGATAGTTTCCTTATTCCTTCCATTTCGAAGCAAAGTGGTTACTGGCTATGTCAGACGTAATCTGCTGCGCCAGCCATATAATGTGTGTCCCCGACCGGCAACTGCCGATCCGATCGGAGTTCGTTGCTGTGTGGTAACCGTGCCCCGTGCCAGGTGTATCATAGTACCTCCCCCCATTCCCGCGTTCAGTGCGATGCTTGTTAACTAGGATTTTTGCTCCATTTTCTTTACAAACCATCTCAATCCATTGCTGCTTGTAGCAAAATATTCTGGATTCTGAAGAATTTGCATATTGTCGCAGCGTTAGGAACCCCGCTTCTCCAGGTGTGCGAATCAGCACCAAAGTTTTGATTGTATTAACGCGGCAACGACGCCGCCATTGAAGCTGTTATGGCTCCTACAGCAACGGTTGATTAAAAAAGATGGTGGGACAGCGGCAGTACAGCGGCTCGCAATCAAAAGCGTTCCTCAGACGCGCTGAGCCTTCATTCTGTCTACCAGGTGTACCGACGAGCTTCCGCGCTTACTTTCGCAGATAACACTCAATTCTTTCCCCCACAGATCACACGTTCGGTTACCGTCTGCACTAGCAACGCAATGCTAGAGATCACATCGTCGAACTTAGACATAGTTCTTCAGTTCTTCCGGATCACGATTCTTCACGAATCCTTCCCGGAATAGCCCCTCTTGTCCCCTAGGTCCCGTCATTTGAGCTGGAAACATACCGTGGCCCGATGAGTTCAGGTATTAACAGATAGTGATCTCATGCCTTCTCCACCCATCCTCCTATACGCACGAGAAACCTTGTA
>Ga0307510_10010806_pt1 | contig 10853 bp, 10 predicted proteins | sample 12_EM_MG_FD_207224 | JGI IMG/M metagenome (GOLD analysis project Ga0307510, IMG submission 207224) | Populus trichocarpa ectomycorrhiza microbial communities from riparian zone in the Pacific Northwest, United States - 12_EM | ecosystem: Host-associated > Plants > Roots > Unclassified | place... | reverse complement strand
GACCGAGACCGATCTCGATCCTGCGGCCGGCATGAAGGTCTATGACGGCGGCAAGAAGTAGGGCGGCTGAGATGACGGAAACCGAGAGCAAGCCGGAACGTTACGTTCGTCCGCCGAGCGCAGAGTCATTGGGCGAAGCGCCGGGCAGAGGGCGCCTGAAAGGGCGTCGCATCCTCATCGTCGGCGGAGGCCAACGCGTGTTCGACGCCGCCACCGATCCGATCGGCAACGGCCGTGCCATGAGCATCCTTTGCGCACGCGAGGGTGCGAAGGTCGCGGTGGCCGACCTCAACCGGACGTCCGCACAGCAGACCGTCAAGCACATCACCGACGAAGGTGGCGAGGCCTTTGCCATCGCTGCCGACGTCACGTCGGAAGCCGACGTCCAGCGCATGATCGAAGAGGCGCATCGCGCCATGGGCGGCCTCGACGGCATGGTGCTGAACATCGGCACCTTCGGCAAGACCGGCCTCGATGCCGTCAGCCCCGAAGAGTGGAACAGGATCTACGACGTCAATGTCCGCGGCCCCATGCTGTGCTGCCGCGCCGCGATGCCGAGATTCGACAATGGCGGCTCGGTCGTCTTCATCTCCTCGATCGCGGCGCTGAAAGCGGGATCGCAGATGGCTGTGTACGATTCCTCCAAGGCCGCGCTCGGCGGCCTGATGCGCAACATCGCCCATCTCGGCTCGCGCCGCGGCATCCGCGCCAACCTCGTCTATCCCGGCCTCGTCGACACCCCGAACGGCCGCGAAGCCGGCGCCGGCCGTCCCTCGCGTGGCAAGAGCAACGTCCCCTTCGGGCGGCAAGCGACCGCGTGGGAGATCGCCTACGCCGTGCTGTTCTTCCTCTCGGACGAAAGCGTCTACGTGACCGCGCAGACGCTTGCGGTCGATAGCGGGCTCAGTGGGATGTAACGCCGCTAAACCACACCCACTGACGTCATCCCCGCGCAACCGCAAAGCGGTTGTCGCTGGAGGTGCGAGCTTTGCGACGCGTTCGCATCGCAAGGTGAAGCCTCGAAGGATGGGCTACAGGCGCTCGCGGCCCATCCTTCGAGGCGCGCAAGGGCGCGCACCTCAGGATGACGCCGAGGTTGTGGCCACAGCCCACCCCCGAGATTCACATTGCACGCGCTAGCCATTCCCTCTAATTATCTTGGACAAATGACCAAATAACATGGTCGCGCGCCGAAGGGCGCGGGTTCGGGACGGGAAGCGCGGCATGTCGCAAGATGGATTTGGGCTGGCGGGCGTCATCGGCATGCCGGTTGCGCATTCGCGCTCGCCGGTCATTCACAATTACTGGCTGAAGGCGCACGGCATTCGCGGCGCCTATGTGCCGCTCGCGGTGAAGCCTGAGCGACTCGAGGATGCCCTCCGCGGACTTGTCGCGCTCGGCTTCCGCGGCTGCAACGTCACCATGCCGCACAAGCAGACGGCAATGCCGGTGCTCGACCGCGTCAACGAGACTGCAAAACGCATCGGTGCCGTCAACACCATCGTCGTCGAAGCGGACGGCACGCTCTCCGGCTTCAACAATGACGGCAACGGCTTCGTGCAGAGCCTGCGCGACGCCAAGGCCGGCTGGCGCGGTGATGCCGGGCCGATCCTGCTGCTCGGGGCAGGTGGTGCCTCGCGAGCGGTTGTCGTGGCGCTGCTCGAAAACGGTGCGCGCGAGATCCGCATCGCCAACCGCACCGCGGAGAAGGCGAGGGCGCTCGCCAGGGATTTTGGTTCCGCGGTGAGCACTGTGGCGTGGGACGACCGTGGCGTGGCCCTCGCGGATGTCGCCTTGCTCGTCAACTGCACCGACCGCGGCATGGTCGGCAAAGATGCGCTGGAGATCGACTTGTCGCGGCTGAAGCCCACGACGCTCACCGCCGATCTCATCTACACGCCGCTGGAGACGCCGTTCCTCGCCGAAGCCCGCGCGCGCGGCTGCGTGACCGTGAACGGGCTCGGCCTTCTGCTCAACCAGGCGCGGCTCGCCTTCAAGGCCTGGTTCGGAATCATGCCGGATGTGACGCCCGAGCTGATCAAGGCCATCGAGGCCACGTTCTGAACCGCGCGCCGGGGAGTCTTTCGCCATGACCTTGCCGACGTCCCCCAGGATCGATTGCCACATCCACGCCATCGATCCCGTCCGCTTTCCCTACGCCGACGATACGCCGTACCGGCCGAGCGGGCAGGAGATCGCGCCCGCAACGCAGCTCATTCGCGTGTTCGATGCGTTTGATGTCCGCCACGCGCTCGTGGTCGCCACCAATACCGGCTATGGCAGCGACAGCCGCATCCTGCTCGACACGTTGAGGCAGGGCGGCGGCCGCTTCAGGGGCGTCGCCGTCGTCGAGAACGACGTCGACATCAAGGAGCTCAAACGGCTGAAAGCGTCCGGCGTGATCGGCGTCGCCTTCAATGTGCCGTTTCACGGCGCCGACTATTATCTCAAGACAGCCCCGCTGTTGGAGAAGCTGGTGAGTCTCGACCTGTTCCTCCAGATCCAGGTCGAGCAGGACCAATTGCTCGATCTGCTGCCGCTCATCGAGAGATCGAATGTGCGCCTGGTGTTCGACCATTGCGGGCGGCCCTCGGTCGCGCAGGGATTACAGGGCAAAGCCTTCCAGGCGCTGCTGGCGATCGGCCGCGAGCGCGACGCGCATATAAAACTCTCCGGCTATTACAAATTCTCGCAGCAGCCGCATCCTTACCAAGACACATGGCCCTTCATCGCTGCACTCGTGGATGCATTCACGCTCGACCGCTGCGTCTGGGGCTCGGACTATCCGTTTCTGCGCGCCACTGAACGGCTGGATTACGGCCCGCTGCTCGCGGTGCTGACCAAGCTGTTTCCGGACGCGAGCGATCAGCATCGCCTGTTGTGGCGCACGCCGGCAAGGCTGCTCGGCTTCGACGAGACGGCGGACAAAACAAGATAACAGCAAAAAGGGAGGGTGGACGTGATGAGGCATCTTGCAGGGGCGCTCGGCATTGCGTTTGCGACGTCGCTCTGGGCGGGCGCGGCTTGCGCGCAGAGCACCGTATACATCCCCGACGTGATCGAGCTGTCCGGGCCCGGCGCCGTCTCCGGCACCAACTGGCGCGATGGCGTCGCGCTCGCGGTCGACGAGATCAACAATGCCGGCGGCATTCTGGGCCGAAAGATCCAGACCGAGCATCTGGACACCCAGAGCAATCCCGGCGTCTCCCGCGCACAGGTGCAGAAGGTTCTGGACCGGGACCCCTATGTCGTGCTCGGGCCGATCTATTCCGGCTCGGTCAAGGTCAACATGGCGCTGACGCAACAGGCTGAGATCCCGCAGATCGTCGGCGCCGAGGCCGCCGACATCACCACGCAGGGCAACCCCTTTGTGTTCCGCACCGCCTTCGGCCAGCAATTCTCGATGCCGAAGATCGCCAACTATCTGCACGACAAGCTCAAGGTGAAGTCGGTCGCGGTGGTCTGGGTCAACAATGATTTCGGCAAGGGCGGCCGCGATAATTTCGTCAAGGAGATGAAGGCGCGCAATATCGAGATCGCGGTCGATATCTCGACCGAGCAGGGCCAGGTCGATTTCGGCTCCGATGTCATCAAGCTGAAGAGCGCCAAGGCCGACGCGATCTTCGTCTATACCAACGAAGAGGAGAGCGCCCGATTCCTGATCGAGGCGAAGCGGCAGGGCGTTGCAACGCCGCTGTTCGGCGAAACCACGCTGCTCAGCCAGAAGGTGGTCGAGCTCGCCGGGCCCGCCGCCAACGGTGTGCGCGGCCATGTCGGCCTTTCCGCCGACGCGCCGGTGCCGGCGATCGAGGAGTTCGCCAAAAAATTCAGCGAACGCTTCAAGTACCGGCCCGATCACAACGGCATCAAGGGCTACACCGCCGTCTATCTCGTCAAATACGTCACCGAGAAGATCGGCAAGTTCGACAGCAAGGCCTTTGGCACGGCGATGAAGGGCCTGACGCTGACGCCCGACAAGGCCCCTGGCATGCTGATGGAAGCAAGCTGGGACCAGAACGGCGACATCGACCGCGCCAGCTTCCTCGCCGAGATCATCGACGGCAAGCAGAAGATCGTCGAGACGCTGCCGAAGCTGAAGGCCGGCAAGGGCGATTAGATCCCTGTAGCCCGGATGGAGCGCAGCGTAATCCGGGATTCTGTCCTCGCGGTGAAACCGCCCCGGATTGCGCTACGCTCCATCCGGGCTACGCGCGCAAGCCTCGCTCAACCGTGCGATGGGATCAATCTGCCGGGCAATTTTTGCAGCGTCGCGGGACGTTGAAAGCCATCGCGCGAGAAAGCCGATGAGAATCAACAAGCCTTCGCTGGCACAAGAATTGCTGAATATTTCCGCGCAATGACCACAGGAATGAAGCCGTGACGAGCGTCAGCTACACCGTCCCGCCGAACTGGACCGCAGGCTCCGACAAATCAGGCGCGAGCAAGAACAAGAATCCGAACGATCCGAACATGGTGACGACGGGCGCCTATGGCAGCGCGTTCGAGCTGATGCTCGACAGCAAGGCCAATAGCGACGGCACCACCACGGAGACGCTGACCTACAAGAGCTACACCGGCAAGACCAACGGCACGTTCTCGGCGACGGCCGAGACGGCGACGGGCGCCGATCTCGGCAGCGCCTATCAATCCCTGCTCGCCACGCTCCAGGCCAACGGCGAGATGGACGACAAGACCGCCGCCCAGCTCAACGATGCCATCGGCAAGCTCGACACCAAGTCCGAAGGCGGTGCGAAGGACGCCGAAGTGTCCGGCGGCGGCATGCTGGTGCAGGCGGGCGGCCCGGTCTATTTCAACGGCATCTCGGCCTATCAGAACCAGTTCGTGGACTCGCTCGTCAACGAGCTGAGCACCAGGCTGAACCTCGACGCCAAAGCTTGAGAAAAAGGCTTGAGAAAAAAGGCTTGAGAAAAAGGCGTGAGAGAGCCACCCGTCAATTCGGTTGGCAAAGCCGTTCGATCCCGCGCATGATGGGCCGATGATATCGGCTCACATGCGGTTCCCGGACGGCTCGAAGACATGAAAACCACGCTGCTCAAATCCGAAGACTACACCCGCTCGCCCTGGAAGAACGGCGGCGGCATTTTTACCGATATTGCAGGCGCCTATCGCGCCGACGCATCGGCGAAGGGTTGGGACAGCCTGTTGTGGCGCTTCGCGTCCACGCCGATCGTTGCACCGGCTCCATTCTCTTTCATGCCCGGCATCGACCGCTTGCAGATGGTCATCGCCGGTCGCGGGCTGGTGCTGAAGTCGCCCACGCAGGAGTTCGACGAGCGCGAACCGTTCACGACCGTGCGCTTCACCGGCGAGATGGAGATCGTGACGGAGCTCGAGGCCGGCCCCGTCGAGGTCGTGAATCTGATGGCCCGGCGCGGTGCGGCGGAGATCGAGCTTGCGGCGCTGAGAGAACCCGGTGACCGGCCATTGTCCGCCGGCACGCATCTCGTTTACGCGGTTTCCGGTGATTGCAGCATTCGTCTCAATAGGGAGGATTTCGTCATCTCCGATGGCGGCACGTTGAAGGTCGAACTGACCGAGGCGTCCAGCCTGGCGCTCGCTTCGGGCATAGCAGTGCTGGGGTCGATTCAGGTGATCGGCTAGATCAAACTGCCGTGCCTTTGCGAACAATCCGTGCAACTGGCTAGGTTGACGCGGCCGGGCCGGCGCACGATATCTGCTGTGATGCAGGACCGCCGCCGAGGGTAGGATATGAACGCGCCAAACAGTAATCCCCCCGCCACCCTGTCCGACGGCGTCGTCCACTGGCTCACCAACGGCACGCGCGACGAGCGCTTTATCGACAACATCTTTGCCGAGATGTGCATCCGGCTCCAGCAGGCCGGTATCCCCCTCAAGCGCTCGACGCTCCATGTCCTGATCCAGCACCCGCAATGGCTGGGCGCCCGCTTCATGTGGTCCGACGGCATGCGCGAGGCCGAGATCTCGCGGGTCGATTTCGATGTGCGCGAGCGCTCCGAGTTCATCGGCAGCCCCGCCAACGAACTGCAGGACGGCGCGACCGAAGTGCGCGAGAATCTCGAACGCGACCCATCGCTCGGCCGCAAGCACGCCCTCTATGACGAGATGCGCTCGAAAGGCCTGACCGACTACGTCGCCTGGCCGCTCTACCACACGCTCGGCAAGCGTCACCTCGTCACGTTTGCGACCGATCGCCCCGGTGGTTTCGACGAGGCGCATATCGCAGCTCTCAAGAACGTGTTGCCGGTGCTGGCGCTGGTCAGCGAAATCCGCGTCAAGAATCGCCTGGCGCGAACCCTGCTGGAGACCTATGTCGGCGCCCATGCCGGCCAGCTGATCCTGGCTGGCGCCACACGGCGCGGCACCGGCACCACGGTGCGCGCCGCGATCATGATCTGCGACTTGCGCGATTTCACAAAGATCTCCGACAACTGGCCGCGCGACGACGTCATCGATCTGCTCAACGATTATTTCGACGCGATGTCGGAGCCGATCGCTCGGCACGGCGGCGAGATCCTGAAATTCATCGGCGACGGCCTGCTCGCGATCTTCCCGCTGAGCGAGCCCGAGGCCTGCGCCAACCTGCTGCATGCGGTGATCGAGGCGAGGCAAGCCATGGCCGCGCTGAACGAGCGGAACAGTGAAACGAGCCGCGCGCCGCTGAATTACGGCATCGGCGTCCATGTCGGCGACGTCATGTACGGCAATATCGGCTCGACCACCCGGCTCGATTTCACCGTGATCGGCCCCGCGGTCAACATGGCCTCGCGTCTCGAGGCGCTGACCAAGCAGGTGAAACGGCCGGTGCTGCTGTCGCGCGACTTCGCCGAACTGGTGCAGCCGAAGTTCGAGCTGGAGCGCGTCGGCAAATACGAGGTGCGCGGCTTCAGCGATCCGATCGAGCTGTTCGCGTTTCAAGGGTAAGGCGGAAACCTCGCGACCCGCGCGCCATCTTCCCGCTTATGTCGGCAGTCTCCGAACGACGGCCGCCCTCGGTGTCCGCTATGGCCTCGATGTGCCGTGCCGAGCGGTGCACGAGCACGTCGTCGCGGCGTCGATCCTGCCGCGGGATCGGGCGATCGCGCAAACGGACGCGCCCTGCGCGCGCCGCAGGTCGTGCTTATGGGCAATACCGGACGCATTGCTGAAAGATATGTCCGCGCAGGACGCCTAGTTTGGCTCTACTGGCGGCGATACGATTGGTGCCGCGGGAATTCGTCGAGGACGGTCAAGGTGGCTGCCTCGATGCAACAGAAAAGGTGATCGACGCACCGGACGCGACCACAAGAGGAGACGCCAATGCCAGACCGTTCTCAAGTTTCTCGCAGTCGAACCGGACGCTGTGCCGTGTGCGACGGCCAGTTTGGCCTGGTCCGCTACCACTCTTGGCGAAAGCCCCTTTGCTCGAAAAAGTGCGTCGAACGTTTCACGGCGCGCCGGCAGGGTGACCGCGACTGGGTGGGCCGAGCTCCTTCAGCTTTCGGCATGATTCCAGAGAACCACACGAGGCCGCTATGACCATGCAGATGTCACGACGAGGAAAAGAATATCTGGAGACGGCGCAGAGCCTGCTGCGCGCGGCCCGGACCATGACGGACGCCGCGGTCGCGGCCCGGCTCGAGATGCTTGCCAATGACTATCAGCGGCGCGCCGAAAAGGCGTCAACCGTCGACGCGGCGAGGTCGTCGTCGCGTTCGGCCAGCACCGGATACGAATCGTATTCGTGATGGCGGGGTGCGCGGCTGAGTTGGTCGCTCAACCGGGCTGTCTTGTCGATTTCCTCTCCTGCCACCCTCAACCGGGCACGTCGAAGGAGTTCTCGTGACATGATCAAGATCATTGCCGTGCTTTGCAGTCTTTCGTCTCCGACAGACTGCCGCGAGCAGATCGTCACGACCTCGGACTTCGCAGACGTGACGATGCAGTCCTGTCTGATGGGAGCGCCGCAGCTTGCCGAATGGATGACGCAGCATCCAGCCGAACGTCTCGCAGCGTGGCGCTGTACGATCGGCGGGCAGGAGGCTCGCAGGGGAGCGTAGGGTGTCGAGTTATCGAGACTTGCTGATCGCGCCGGTCACATCAGGGGACGCGGAGCCGCTCCGGGTGGCAGATCTTCGATCGGGAGTCCTGTTGCCAATGCTGGAATGTGCGAATACCTTTACCTGAGGTAGCACAATTCCTTCGATTGGCCGCGCGTTCATGCCGAAATTCCTGCGCATCGGAGTCCATCAGTCGAACGTATCGGGGTACACGTCGAAGGCGTGGTGCGTCAGGCGCGTTGGCTCGACGATTTTCCTGAAATGGGGCGCCGTGGAGGTCCAGGGCGCGGGTAGCGGGCGAAAAGTCCACTGGACGCGTCTGCCGCAGGAGAAGACGATCCGCTGCCGCACGGCGGAGCGTGCCCAGGACTACGCAAAGGCCGCCATCATGCGGCGTCGCAGCCATCGCTATGAACCGCTGGCCGGGCCGATTGCGAACCGGCGACCATCCGCCGAGCCCAGCGCCAAGCAGGCGGTCGCGACGATCCTGATCGTCGACATCGTCGACTCCACCGCAAAAGCCGCCAAGCTCGGTGACGCCCGCTGGACCAAGGTGATCGGCCATTATTACGCCGCGGTCCGAAAAGAATTGAAGAGCTCACGCGGGAAGGAGGTCGTGACGACCGGCGACGGCGTGCTCGCGACATTCAAGGCGCCGGCCGCCGGCGTCAATTGCGCGACCGCGATCCAGAAGGCGGTGCGCACGCTGGGCCTCGAGATTAGGGTGGGGCTGCACGCGGGCGAGTACACGATGAGCGGCGGCGAAATGGTCGGCCTCGCCTTCCACATCGTCACGCGCGTGACTGCCAAGGCGCGCGCCGGCGAAGTCCTGGTGTCGAGCGCGGTGAAGGACCTGCTGAAGACGCAATCCGCCATCAGCTTGCGGGATCACGGCACCCACCAGCTCAAGGGCGTGCCGGCGCGGTGGCGGCTGTATCGGGTCGAGGGGTGAGGGGCGCTGCAAGTGCAGATAACCCTTCGTCGTTCGCTCCGTCGCGGCTGCGCCACGCGGCAACCAGGCCCTCCAGCTCGCGGCGAACGCCGTCCACGACGCTGGCCCAGTCGCCGCGCTTCGGCTGCCTGAACAGCCGCATCGAGCGATACCACGGACTGTCGCTGCGGTTGAGCAGCCAGCGCCAATCCGGATTGAACGGCAACATGGTCCAGACCGGCGTGCCCAGCGCGCCGGCGAGGTGAATGACGCTGGTGTCGACCGAGATCACCAGATCGAGACAGCGAACCAGCGCCGCCGTGTCGGTGAAATCCGTCAGCTGGTCCGTCAGCTCGATGATATCAGGACGTTCGCCGAGCAAGGCCCGGTCCCGATCCCGGACGTCCTTTTGCAGGCTGACGAACTGAACATCGCAATCCAGGAGGGAAGCAAGCGTGTGCAGTGCCATCGATCGATCGTGATCATTCCTGTGAGCTGCATTGCCCGACCAGACAAGACCGACGCGGAAGCGATTGCGGGCGCCAAGCCGGTCTTCCCACGCCTTCACGCGCGCCGCCGGAGGCGCAGGAAGGTACGGCTCCGCGCTCGGGATCGTATCGAGCCGTGTCCTGAGCGCGAATGGCAGAGTTCCAAGAGGACAGTGCAGGTCGAACGCCAGCGACGTCGCAGACGGCCGGCCGATACAAGTTGCGACGCCGGACACCCCGGCCAGGAGCTGCTGGATCGGAGGCTGGACCTCCAGGATGACTCGCGCTCCGAGTGCGGCCACCATCGGGGCATAGCGCGCAAACTGAATTGCGTCGCCTAATCCCTCGTCAGCATGAAGCAAGATGGTCTTGCCTTCGATCGGTTGGTCACCAAGCCAAAGGGATTGGGAAAAACCGCGATCGAGCAAACCGATAGGAAGTTTCCAGCGCGTTTCGCGCCCAAGCCAACCTTGCTCAAAGTCTCCGGTCAGCAACTGAAGTGTGGCCAGATTGAAGGTCGCCACCGCATTGCCCGGCTCGACCGTCAGCGATCTGCGAAAGGTCGCGAAAGCTTCGTCCAGCAATTGCAGATTCAACAAGACCAATGCCTTGTTGGAAAGCGCTGAAGAAAAATCCGGTCGAAGTTCAAGCGCCCGATCGAAACAGGCAGATGCCTGGTCCAATCGGTCAAGTTTCGCATGAAGCACGCCAAGCTTGTTGTGCGCGTCCGCCAGGCTGGGGCCCAGCGCAATGGACTTCTCGTAGTCGGCCTCCGCTTCCTCGAAACGGTTCGCCTCCTGGAGGCAATCGCCGCGCATTTGATACAGGGCCGCGGAATTTGGATCCAGTTTCTCGGCTACATCAAGGCATTCGAGGGCTTCCGTATACCGGCCGAGACTGAACAACAGTCTTCCGCAGCTGTTCGCCGCCTCCAAATATTGGGGATACAGCTGTAACGCCCGCTGGAAATGCCGCACAGCCTCGCCCGTGCGCTGGCGTTGCCGGAACATATTGCCGAGGCAATGCGAGACAACCGCATCCTGTGGTTTGGTGGTCGGGGCCTTGCTCTGGTGTTGCCGTGCTCCCGACCGCCATTCGGAAACCACCCCATCGAGCTCGCGGCGAACGCTGTCCACGACGCCGGCCCAGTCGCCTCGCTTCGGCTGCCTGAACAGCCGCATCGACCGATACCACGGGCTGTCGTCGCGGTTGAGCAGCCAGCGCCAATCCGGATTGAAGGGCAGCATGGTCCAGACCGGAACGCCCAGCGCGCCGGCAAGGTGAACGACGCTGGTGTCGACCGAGATCACCAGGTCGAGACAGCCAACCAGCGCCGCCGTGTCGCTGAAATCCGTCAGCTGGTCCGTCAGGTCGACGATATCAGGACGCTCGCCG
>Ga0307510_10010805_pt1 | contig 10853 bp, 11 predicted proteins | sample 12_EM_MG_FD_207224 | JGI IMG/M metagenome (GOLD analysis project Ga0307510, IMG submission 207224) | Populus trichocarpa ectomycorrhiza microbial communities from riparian zone in the Pacific Northwest, United States - 12_EM | ecosystem: Host-associated > Plants > Roots > Unclassified | place... | reverse complement strand
TCCAGCTCTAGCTCTGAAGAATCCGAGCTCACGGACGACTTTTCTGATTCGTCTATTGCAGAAGAAGAAGAAACCTTTATTCGAACAACCGAGGAACAGCGCACTCGCGCCAATGACAGAGCGCGGATCAAGCGCGAGTTGCTTGGAGATGATATGACGAAGAGAAAGGAACACCGAAACAATTGGGAGATTCGCCCTCGAAAAAAGAGTGTCGGTCCCAGCGACGATGGGATGGACGTTGACAGTGACGAGACCGATGACGAAGCTGAAGAGGGGGTCGAAGAGGCCGAAGCCAACGATGGTGACGACGATGACGATGGTACCGAGCCTGCCAGGGGATCATACGTTGGTATCGCGACGGGCTGGTCCAATGATGAAGAGTCGAGCTTTGATGCTGACCTTTTTTTTGCTGGCCTGAGCGACTCGGATTCCGGCCCGGATATATCCACCGTTCCCGGCCATGAGGCGGCAGCCACAGAGGAAGACGACTCCATTGACATTGGATCGCCTGCCCTTGCACAGGGTGTCTTTGAGATTACGGAGGGATGGGACGGCTCCGTGATCTTCACTAATGGACTCCAAGATGGCCAAGGACATCTTGACTGGGATTTCGAAGCCAACGCCGCTCAGCTCCTAATCGAGACTGGTACAACGTCCGGATCCAAGTCTGGTTCGGACATTCGCATGTCCGAAAGTGAAGGTGACATGGGCGACAGTGAAGATGAAACAGATGGCCTGGAAGAAGTGGAGAGCAATGACGGGAATACAACAGAAGAGGAGCTCGTCGATGAACATGGCTTGCCTACGGCCCGCGCGATGCGTCTTTTCCGTCCGCCAGTGACTCCACTTTTCTCCATCAATCCCCTCTCCACAATGAGCCCCGGACCCCGTGTTCAGGATGATCTCTCTATTCAGTCTCCACGGCCTTCGGACATCCTTGCTGGTCACGAATTCGGGGACGAGGGAGATGATGTTCCAGAACCTCCCATGAGCGAGATCAGTAGTATCGTTCTCAGCGCCTTATCTGATCGGGGAACGCCACGATTTCCGCTCATGGGTGTGTTTGAGGCTTCGAAGACTGTTTCAAGTCGCCATGCAGTTATCGATGAATCTCGCGATGCTGTTCCTAGCCCTTTCCAAAGGAACCGCCGGCGTCGTACCTCTCAATCCGTTTCAGTCCGAGTGCGTTTCAGATTACGAGCTCCTACTATGCTACTAATACTAATCCTGTACAGAGCCGCGACAGATCTCTTTCCCTGTCTCATGCGTCCTTTGCCTCACCGTCCACACCTTTTGGACTGCCGAGCTTCGACGAACCAACTTTTGTAACTTCGCCTGACATACCTCATGCCGAGCCCATCCGCTTAGATGACGTTCTCGACACCTCTATCCTCGACTCTGATCCAGTCGATGCGTCTACTACCCTTGGGCAACTGTATGATAGTATCCAGGATCCTGAAGTTTGCGCAGCCGATGTCGAGGAGCGCCATCTTCAGAGTCTCAGTCGCTGGGACCGAATCCCTATGGGTACTTTCCGGCGTACGCGGGAAAACGGTCCTTTGAGCGATGGACCAGGCGAACTCCCCTACGGTGGTGTCATTCGTAACAGCCCATTCAACGGTGTGTGGTCATCAGATAAGAGCCATAACAAGCCCTCTGGTCCTCCATCAAAGAAAGGCAAGGCAAAGAGGAGAGGCTCTCGAAGTCGAGTAGATATGGACATCTCTCCGGTTATTCTACCAGTTCACGACCGTGACGGTGACCATACCCCAACAGCGCATTCGACGGGCCAAAGCAGTCATGACCCAATGCACTCCAAGTCACGCAAGGATAAGGAGTCACGCAGAGATAAAATGCTCAAGCGGAAGACCTTGATGGGTACCTCGATAGGTCGACGCCATCTTCAACACCATCATACCCACGGTCACCACCCGAATTCGAAGGGACGGGTGTCGGGTAGCATGCAGCGCACTGGTGTTTTCAGCGGTGGCTCGGTTCCTCCTCTGAACCTCTAGTCGCGCCGTCAATTCAACATTCACATTCGGTCTGGTACTGATTCTTTTTGCGTTACCGCACCGCTCCAGTACCAACAATCCACCATCTTCTCCCCCTTTTCCACTGCCTTTGCGTTCATTTCGTGCATTCATGTTGAGACTTGTGTCACACTTCGTATTTATATCGCTTCCTCCCCCCCACATTTCTTCCTCTCTAAGTTACCGTTATTCTGAACTCGCGAATGATCTGAAACTTCCATCGCTCTCATCCTTGTGTCTTCGATGTGTCATAGGACCCCCTTACGATGATGTCCAAATATTGTATTCCACCCACGACCTCTTTGTCACTCTACCATGGTTTCATACTTCTGTTTATCTTGATCCTTATCCTGTAATGACTGATGCAGTGTAAAAAAGGGGTGGTCTGTTGCCTGTTTCGTAGGTTATTTGAAGGGAAATAAACTCGCGGCGTCTCCTGATGAGTTGAGCTATCATGCATCGTGAGTAGTGATGACCCTTTCTAAGGTCCCATCTGAATTGACACGTTGGGATCTGACCCACTTGCTCCGTCGGTCCTATGATCTCCAAACCTCAGGACTACTTCAGGGATCAGCGCAAATGAGCTTAGTTGACAGGCGCTAGTTCGGTGTTCCCTGTGAGGAAGGAATAACCATCATCACGTGAGTTGCTACCTCAATAAGCAGCGCACGGCGTGTCCGAGTCTCGCGCGTCTAGCGTTAACTTCACCAAAAATGAACGGCCATCCACACACAAAAAGCGCGTCACAGGCTAAAGATAGGAATTACGCTCATTTGTCTAAGAGTCTGGCACGCCTCTCGCGCGCCATGGGTCAGACTGCGAGCCTCTTCGAGCAACTGCAGCTTGACTTGGACGCGATGCGGACGCTTGCTGGCATTCACAGCGCACAGTGAGCCAATCCATAACGACCCAAAATAGGGCTAGCGTTTTTGGAGGGCTCATCTTGTGCAATCACTACCAGGTTCATGACCGTGGCAGCAGAACTTAATCCCGATCGCTCTGTCGAGGAGCAGGAAGAGAAAGGGGGTGGTGACTCGCCGCGTGCATAATTGTCTCTCCTTTCCCCCCTGTACTTTTGAGGATTCTCTTTCTAAGGTGAGTCAGATCCGTGAGAAATGTTTTATCCGGACGTTGACGCTACCAATGCCGAAAGTCCAATAGATCATGTGTATGAATTCTTTACTGTTGTGCATCCACAATCAGAGCGTCCGTCGGAACATTGTTACCCTGTGGAAAGGCAAGGATATACCCGCGGGGATACCCCACGAGCTGGAAGGTCGTCGCTTCTTCGCCTCAATAGGCGGTTCTTGGACGTCCTTTTTGTTTTCGTGGATCAAATGGTCATGGTCACCTGTCGGCATCTTCCTACTCTCTTGCACCTCTAATGACGACGGCGTTTTCCCCTTGATCCGACCTGATGGATACAAAGGATTGGTCATGATTCTCCCAACGAAGCCTTTTTCTTGCTCGCCAGACCGCGCAACACGTGCAGGCCTTTTTGTTTTCAGGGAGCGCCGCACGGCTCCAGCACGTCAAATTTTACCCATCATGACAAGCAAGGTGAAATCAGAAAGGATCCTCAGAAACTTGGCGCGACCTAAACCCTTTGTGTCTACCGCTTTTGAAGGGGTAGGGGCCTGCTTCTCTCGGATTGCGTGCTTTTACATTTTATCGCCAGAGAGAGGGGCCGGACTATCTATATCACGTACTCGGTGAAGCGCGGTCGCCCGTTTCGATCTTTTCCTTCCTCCATAGAAACGAGAGCGTTGGGTGGGTCGAGCTGAGTCGCAGTCGTGTTGTTGCTTGTGTGCATGAGGGGCGAACGGCGCACCGTTTGGGACAGGACAGTACAATCGATCCGTTGAGTTGCAATTAGATCCTTTGCGAGGAAGTGGGTCGATCGTGAATTTATCCCCCTCCCGTAATTACATTCTCTGGTTTCGATCGGAACGGTTCCAACAGCCCGTTTCCCACCAGGCTGCCAATTTTTTTTCGCAGCATGGCCACGATAAGGCTGTCTTTTGTGTCACAGAAGGGGGAGGTTCAAGTGAAGTGCGAAACCGCTCGACTCCGACGGCAGGTTCAAAAAGGGAAGTGTTTGAGCATACTATATCGGCAGAGCCACGTGGCCGCGTTGTCGTTAGCTTTTGAATGCACGAGTTGCGGCTTAGCCGAGTCGGGCTTGTACAAAGACAATGTACGGTAACCTCGATCCCATCGAGCACCGTGCCGAACGTGTGGTCATCATACTCGTCGGTCTCATCGGCGCAGGCAAGGTGCGTCGTCCGCCTCTTTTCCGAGTCGTCCGTCGTGTCTTTTTGCGACTCTTTTGCGATGCGACAAATTCCACACTCCGCTCCCTTTGTACACAAAGACGCATAATCACGCGCGTAAAACTCCTGAATGACACGACGGTGACAATCCCCGTCAGTCTACATTCGCAGAAGCCCTTCAGGAATACGTCCCGCAGATCAGGAGGTGCAACCAAGACGAGCTTGGTGATCGTCGCAGAGTCGAGGAAGCCAGCCGATCATGTCTCAGGGAAGGCTTTTCCGTCTGCATAGATAGAACAAACATCGATTCCACGTGAGTTGGGTACCGTACTGTATCGAAGAAAAAACCCGCTCCTGCTCCATGCTCATGAAACGTCCGTCACAGTCAGAGATATCATTGGATAGGCATCGCCCGTGAATTTCCAGGCACACCCGTCTGGGTAATTGTCTTCGACACGCCATACGACGTGAGTTGTAAAAAAACCCCGCGGACAGGGCTTGCTGTCCACCGTTGATTGGAATCACTCACGGTTGGTGCCACCCACGCTCCACACACCCCCGCAAATGCATCCTAGGTTTGTGCGGCGCGGCTGTCGAACAGTAAGTTCAGGGCTTCTTTTTTGCAGGCTTCTGCGGGGGCCCCTCTCATATATCGATTATCTCGGTCGGTTCCAGGGAGAAACCACCCGACAATAACGGACGCCAATGATGGAATACAGATCCTCTCGCGCTTTGCGTCCACCATGGAGACGCCCCACCCTGCTGAGGGTTACGACAAGCTCATCACCCTGACCCAGGAAGAGCAACCCCCCGCGGGATATACCAAGCAAGACGTACTCGCCATCCTCCAGCGTTTGCGAGATGCCCCACCCGTACGTGTCAACGCCCACGAAACCCTGGGAAATAGGAGCGAGTATTGAAATGGGCGTGGGTCCGGTTAGGTTCCGTAGTTCTTTGGGAGGGACCTGCATGGGATGAATGGCGAGGCACATATCTCAATTCGAACATATACAGGATGGGCGGTGTTCTATACGATGTGTTCGGCGCAGTATGGATACCGCACAGATTCCGCCTACCCCTTGATCCGGGCATATCTGTGCCATTCTTGGTATTTCACGTGGGCGATACCTGAGAGCAGGTAGGGCGCTTTGCTGTCTAGAGTGCCAATACATTTATGAAGTGTCGGCGTTATGACGTGCCAACGCCTGCGGAACCCCTCGCCCCTCCTTGGAAGTGCTGTAGAACAATAAAGGGATCTCCCATCATCGATTAAGGAAGTCCCTGGGGATTCCCCCCTGTGACAGTCCTCTGAGAACCGCATGTATGGGGTTCTCAGGCAGTCGAAGGTCCCCTAGATGTTCCGTTTGTCCCCTCAGATTGCTTTTTTATCTTTGCAGAAATCTAGAAGGTGATATTATGTGGTCATGTGGATGAAGGTGGCGAGAATAGGGACAGGTAACCTTACATCTTTAATGTGGACGGCAGCTCGGTCAACACCATACCGCTTGCTGCGCTTGTAATGCTCCAAAGCCTCTGTCAGACGCCCAACTGTCTGACGTGTGAGTCACAGGCCAAACCAAGCAAGAGGAACACCAACAGGCTTCCAAGACTGAAGCAACATTAAACGCAATCTCAGGATCGTCGGGCGCAAGCTTGGCCGCCACCCTGAAACACGAACGGTGACTAGATAAATTGTGGTTGCAGGGGAGGGAAAATAAAACACTCGCTGGAGGTGTTGGAGGGCGAGATCGGGCCGTGATTGAGGATGGTTCAAGTACGCGCTCGCTAGGTCTGAACACACAAAAGGAGATGTGTGAGCAAAGATGGTTCGGAAGAGGGATGTGGAACGAGACGAACTGGTATGTGCATCTGCGCTAGATGGTTGGAGCTCAATGGCAGCTGTCCAAGAATGGATAGCTTCGTCAAACTCCTCTTTTCATGGGGTTGAGTTACGAACAGCGACCATCGGATTCGGAAGGAGTACGAACTGAGATGGTAGTGTGTAACACCCAGATTAAAGAGGGAGCTGGCGTTACGTTTGATGTCTACGCTGCGTTGATACAGAATTTTCGCGCCTTCCACGTCGCCTTCTTCGAGTTTCTGGGTACCTTGTTCCAGGCAAAGGAGAGCTTCTTCTTCGGCGGGATCCGAAGCTGTCGAGTGAGGTGTCGTAGAGGCTGCCCAGCCTATATGAAGTAAAACAATTAGGACAAAGTAAGATGTGAAATTGATGGCGCTGAAAGGGTAGGACGCAAAGGTGAGGATGATGGTGCCTACGTTTGGAATGGATGGGTCCCAGTGACGGTGGTGCTGGGCGATAACGGGCCGAACTCGAAGGCATTGTGCGGGTAGGTTGGACATAGTGATGCCAGTGCCTTGACTGGAGCGCAAAGGGGCCACGCTGTAAGCGCGGTGCGAGACCTCGCGGGAACCCGATATTTTGAAGAGCAAAAGAAATGGAGAAGGACATGCGGCAGAAAGCTTATTGTCTTTTGTCTTTGATTTTTTTGAGAGAACGAGCGCGTACCTCCAGAAATCAAATCGGTGAACCGCGCCCACGCCCACATTACCTGTATTCAACCATTCAACCGCGCCGAGCCTATCACCAGGGTGCGGGCCGCGATCGTCACGCCGCTTGAATTTTTGCTCTGCTCAACGGGCCTCCGTCACCACTCTCCACCAGTCCTCTCTCCTCACTCTCGTTCCCGACGTCGACGGCGGTGGGCCACCACTAACCTTTCCAACCCTTTAACATCTCTACTCCCCTATAATGTCTTCTCAATCCTACCCCTCAGACTCTTCCCAGACCCAAGACCCGTCCGACCTCCTCAAAAATGTTCACTTCTCGTCCCAGAGCTCAGAACCCCTCCCCGAAACACTCACAGCCTCGGACTTACTTTCCGGTTCTTACGACCCTGCCAAGCTCCACCCTATGGCGAGCTTAGGAGAGCAGCTCGATTACCTAGTATTAGATGATGACAAGACAAACGACCTACCCGGTTCAGGCACTGCCATTCCCTCGAGGGGCTGGAGTGACGACCTCTGCTACGGCACAGGTACTATGTATCTTGGTGGTATGTCATCCCCATGCTTCTTGCGATCAATACTGTCTTCCACAATTCTTTTCGCGTCCCAACCGGACTTGTCCAAATTTCACCTTATCGGCCATCTTATTGTCTTTTGTGCTGACCACATGCCCTGAACCTCTTACCAGGCCTGGCCCTCGGCGGTGCGTGGGGCTTCCGGGAGGGTGCGGGCAGACCGCTGGCAATGTCGAATACGCGGCTACGAATCAACAGCATCCTTAACTCCGTCACGCGAAGGGGGACATTCTTGGGTAATTCAGCCGGGGTCTTAGGTATGATCTACCCACCCCCATAACATTTCTTTTTGTTCTCCACTCAGACGCTCGCTCCTGCAGCTTTGGGATACAATGGAATTAATTCCACCATCGATGCAGTTCGGGGCAAACATGACACCTTTGGAAGCATGGCCGCAGGGGCTCTCACGGGTGCTTTATTCAAGTCCACCGGTGAGCGCTTTCCCACCTGCCGCCAGCTCATGACCCTCAGCGTCTCACTTCTTCCTTTCCAGCTGGTGTGAAGCCTGCGTTGGCGGCAGCCACTATTGTCTCTGCATCTGCGGGAATTTGGAGTTGGATAAAGACACGCGTCTGAGTTATAGATTATGTGACCCGGAGTAATACATAGATGCTTCCGTCCGTGTTTGCAACCGCAATCCCCACTTTTGTTAATCTACATGTAGGCTATGTGTTGTTGCGATCGCCGGGAGAATTTGGGTGAACCCGGGGTGTTAGCTAATGAGTTGGGAGATCCCGTCAGGACGGCAAAAGAAGACAGCTGTGCGCTACGAAACAGTAATATGAAGGAGGAAGGGAGCACGGCTTCTTCCACCTGAACCACCAATACGGCCAGATTAGGTGCCGGACCTTGGCCTCAGGATAATGGTGGCCAGCCCGTGCCTCTACAAGTATATGAACTCGTTCGTTTGTTCTCCTCACCCGGTCCTTACCTGGTCACCCCTAGTCTGTCCACTCCGGTGGTCGACCTTCTTATGGCTGTCTATCATCATCACTCCAATCTGCCCCTCCTCCCACCACCGACGCCGCCCATCCCAGCTCCCACTCTTGCGCGTTTCTCCCTCGACACGAAACCATGTCTCCACGACTGGGCGCGTCCGTCACCTGAACAGAGTCATCTTTGCAAACTCGCGGACGAACGGTCCCGTGTACTCTCTTTGCTCGTTGAGTCGCCATCCCCTACCTACTACTACCTACCTCCCCGCGGTGCGCGACAGGCATGGGATCTACAGGTTTTGCTGACCTGGCGTGTGTAGGCGCTCTTTCAACCCCACCAGATTTACGCTCTCGTGCTCCAGATGGCTTTCGGTGTCAACCTCTGCTCGGCCATGCTACAAGCTTCCGGTGCTCATTTAAGATGTGATCCCCGGGGTCGCATCTCGCACGACGCGAAGGAAGCACCGATGCCTCCGCGGAATGCCCGAATTGCAGAGGAGCTTGGTTGGACGCCGACTCCCCCCCCTGCGCGAACGACCAGCGACCGGGCATCTTCCTCACGGTCGGGTGGACCTCCTTATTATGCGCGCCCATCTGCGGGCTCAGGAAGCTGGGGCGCTCCCCACACGCCGACCCGCCTGCCAGAGGCACAAGTCGCGTCCTTGCTTCCGTCATCAACGACCGGGTACCTTCCTGGCAGCCCCGGAGTGATTTCTCCCGAAGACGAGACAAGGTGATGTCGTCTACCTTTTGTTTTTCTTATTGTCTCGGTCCTTCTCAACCGATCGCTGCAGGACATACCATTTAGAGATTATACAACAGCCCGAAGTGTCCGCAGAGTTCGGCTCCGCGGTTCTGTCTCGTCTGCCGCTAGCGCCACCTCTAGTGGCTCAACTCATCATTCGCGATAGCAGGGGTAACGTCATCGAGTCGTAAGCTGCGAACGGCCGCATCATTCATCCATAGTAGCTCACCGATAGTGCCACGCAGGGATTCAGAACACCCATACTTGATATGTCACCTCTCTTTGCACTCCGCCGACGGGTTGACAGCCTTGGACCCCGTCTCCCCATCGAACACGCGATTCCCCCCGCCGCGACTCCTCTACGGCAACATCGTCTCCTCCCCACATTATCTGCGTAACCTCCAAGGTCGCCCCGGGGTGTATTTTCTCTTCCCAGACGTCAGCGTGGGGCTGCAGGGTCGGTACGTGCTCCAGTTGACGCTTATGCGTCTGTCCAGGTACGCACGTTGTGGACGCTTGGCTTTGGTGTGCCGATCATCTGATTTGAGCTGCGACGTGAAAGAGTTGACGCATCAGGTATGGTGCGTGTCGGCGAGAGCGGCTCCATCTTGGCGCAGACACGCACGCGACCGTTCGACGTGCGGCCGCGCCACATGTATGTCGCCCCGTGTAAGCCGCGCTGACGCCCTGCACCCACGTCTTGCCCCCTGCTGATGGCGGGAGTCCCACAGCCCAAACGCCGTTGACGGAGTTTTTTTTGCAGCAAGGTGCTCGAATGTATGCGTTTGCCTCTCGGTCGTCGCGCTTTCGCGGCGATGGCTCTTTCTAAGTTTCATTTTTCTCATCTACCACCCCAAACTGCGCGGCTCATCTCTGGTCCCCCTTTTTTTGCTTTTTTATTTGGCAGAATGTGATCGTCGATCCGCATCCGCATCCGCCGCCCTTGCCTCGCGACATTCTCGTGTCAGCAAACCACAAGTTGCAGTCCAGTCATCATTAACTAAACCGCGCCCGCCGGAATCCACTCACGCTTTCCCCCCCCCCCTCTTTTTTACCACTCATCCGCGGAACGAATGTATCATAGTCCTTTTTCTGTTTGTCCTTGCTTATTGCTTTCGAACGTTTTTTTTCCTTCTCATGCTCATCACTATGATAGACGGGGAGATTCGCCAAGCGGTACTTGGTACCATAACGTAGGGGTTGCAAAGTAACTGGCTTGGTGGAGGCACATGCTTAATTTAGAAGGTTCGACCCACCTAACCGTTGGAATAAAGATGAACGCTTGCCGGCCGCGCGTGTGTACCGAGTCCCGGCCACCCTCGTGAATTTTGTTTCGCCACATTGGTGACGTTAACTCGAATTCAATTCACCGTCATCAGTTTTTACACAGCGGAGTCGCGGGCTCCGCACTATGTGTGTCAACGTAGGTTTTACAGTCTGTACCGTTGTACATTCACTGCGGTTTCGTACCCAGTCTCGGAGGCCAGAGGAACGGGGAAATCCGTGATTCTGGTATAAATTTAGAACGCAATACAGAATAGGGAGAGAAAAAAAAAAGATAGAGAACACCACGCGTGATGCGCCGTTGGGTCCTTCTAGCGTGAGCCTGAAACGTGGGTACTTGCAAAGGGGTAAAAACACCGCCTCTGGTCGATCCGTCAAAGTCAAACAAAAATGTTTTCTGGGTTCTGCGTCACGGATCAGTTGATTCACTTCTTAATTGACAGCGGCCACCAACCACGACGAAGCTAAAGAAGTTACTGTTT
>Ga0307510_10010803_pt1 | contig 10855 bp, 14 predicted proteins | sample 12_EM_MG_FD_207224 | JGI IMG/M metagenome (GOLD analysis project Ga0307510, IMG submission 207224) | Populus trichocarpa ectomycorrhiza microbial communities from riparian zone in the Pacific Northwest, United States - 12_EM | ecosystem: Host-associated > Plants > Roots > Unclassified | place... | reverse complement strand
CGGGAGAAGTACCGCTCCTTGGTCATACCGAGGAGTGTAGATGATGTCGGATCCTTGGGACAGAGATGGTCTCGGAGTGGTGCCAACATCGTGATGAACCCATTGCTTCGATACGTCAGGGAGAGAACGCAAAACGTGTCGAACATGCTTGGTCCGTCAGAGATGGCCGGAAACAACCAATCAATGTTCTCCTCGCCGACACCTTGTGGGAAGAAGGCAACGACTCCAAGAAGTTCTCGGGCGCCAGGCCCAAGTTCTTGGAACATCGGTGAGGCCAAGGAAAGTTCGATTGCGGCGGCGAGGCTCCTGGAGTGCCGTGCGCGAAGCACTCCTGTCCGCTGTCTCCCCCATTCCCTGGCCAGTCGGTTGGCGTCCCACGTGTTGTGTTGGGCAACGGTAGCGAGGAGGGTGACAGAGAGCGGATGGAAATCGAGTTGTTTTAGGATGTCGTTGACCAGATCGGACTGTTCGCTGTGTTTGTATATGCGATAGAATGTGTCGCGTCCAGCCCCCACTGACAACGTTGGGATGTAGAGAACCTCGCAATGAGGAGGGATTGTGGAGATCCTGGAGGTGATGCAAAGGCAGATGTTGTTGAATTGGCTTAGTTCATCCACGATGGTGTAGATCTCTTGCGCGCTCGACCCTTGTGGATCGAGAATGGATTCAGCATTGTCGAGGACTATGAGCATCTCCTTCGAGGATAGGTATTGTCGCAAGGGGGTCAGATCCTCGGGGTTTTCGATTCCTGCGCCGACGGCCTTGGATATCCGACGGAGAAAGTGAGCACGCGAGGCAGGGAAGTGATCGCAGCGGATGAACCACCGGTTTCCACCAAACCGCTGTCTGATCCGATCGTCGTGGAGGACGTTCAGAACGATGGAAGTCTTTCCAATCCCGCCAGCACCAATCAGAGCGATTGGGGAGAGGCGTTCTGCGAAATGAACGATCTTCTCGATCAACTCGCTGCGACCAAAGAAGACCCTCGGCGGTGGAGGTGGCAGTTCCCCAGGCGTACTAGATGGAAGTGCGAGACGTTGTATCCCTCCGATGTCGAGAATATTTCGAGCCTACAGCTGTAAGTACGCATTCGGTGACGGAGCTAAGTGATGTTCGATACTCACCGTGGCCGGCCGATGTTCACCATTACCCCTTTCCTGATTTTTCAGCACGTGGCGAATGTCGGAAACCATGGTTTGGACCTCGGAAACGGTTCCGCACGAAGGAGACAGTGATTCTCCAGGTGCACTGCATACAAATGTTAGAAATTAATTCAGTTGTAGTGGAGATTACTGACCTGGCATGAGTCTAAGCAGCGGTAAGTATTGGTTACTCGGTGATAGGCAGCGTACGAGTGGTACTTACCACCTGGTTTTGACCGTCCACATCCCCACGGCGTTTCAACCTGTTGCGATGGAGGTCGGAAACAGTGGTGCGAGTATTTGCAACGTCACTCCGGACATGGGAAATGATGGAGTGGACATTTGACATGTCACGGCGGATGTCGGGAACGACGACCTCAGTGTTTGAACTATTGGGATAACCATCGGAAACAACCGTGTGCTTGTTCGCAGCGCCTTGACGAGTGCCAGAACCGGTTGGATGTGGGTTTATCCCAAGTTCTGCCTGGAAACGGGAGTTAGCGATCGTCATGCAAAAGTGAAAAAACGCACGTTAAAGACATGAAAGATCCTGTTGAACTCCAACTTCCAGGTGGTGATGGCCTCTTTATCGTCCCTCGCGTGGTAACGTCGAGAGATTGGATTCCGTTTGCTCCGACTGATGATGTGCCTTTGGATCTCGTCCGTAGTCCTAGTTGGGGCCAGGGCTTGGTGAGGAAATCACCCGGGCGTGCATTGCTGGTTCGACTCACAACTTCAATCTCTCGATCGCATCGAGGGCGGACCGACTGAGCTGATCCGTCTGTCTTTTGTCCATCCCCAGATTAAGGGCTCCGCAGACGTCAGAACAGGTCAGCCCCAGTTCGACATAGTCCGCTTTCTTGATCACCGAGTCCTGTATGCATCAGCCAGCAGCCGACTAACGTGGACTGGAGCTGAGGGAAACTCACTCTGACCAAAGTGAGAAGATTGCTGGCAGAGCCAAACGCGGTCTTGACTGGTGCGATGCTAACGGCCTTTTGTGCACGATCCAGGGCACCGATGGCCGTATCCAGCGAGAGAACATCGTCTCGCCCCCTCGGTCGTTGAGATTTGGGACGTGTATTCATGATCAAGCGGCGCGACGAAGTTGATGCTGAACCGAACCCTGATAGGGATGCGCGTCCGTTTTTCTCACTGTGTCTCGTGCCATCGGACCTTTTCAATCGGTGGAGATAATTGCACTCGTGCGGTCAGATTCAGGTTTTCGGTTGCGTCTTTGATTCTATCCTGCTCTCAACTCGACACCACTAGCCACTGGCTGCTACATCGGTTTCGCACATCCGATGTTTGAAACACCCATTCATCACTCATCACGCATCTTCCTCGTGGTGGTTATCCACGCAAGCTACCGCCGAGCCCCGTGCCAACTTCAACGTGATGCCTATCCAGATACCATTATGCGGACCCCACCACGCTCAGATAGCAAGCAATGCTTTTGATCATGTTCGGCCGAGCTTGTGAACTCGGGCCAGGCTAGCGGTACTTATCTTCACATACCGCGCGTTCCTCCCCTCCAGTTTCAACTTGACTTCGGGGGGGGGGGCGGTCGATGTCCGGCCAAACTACAGGAGGGTTTGGTCAACAGAAACCGTAGTAGCATTGAACAGCCCCGACGATCTAATCGAGGCTCTAGTACACTTTGGCGCGGATTCTAGTACAAGGTGTAGGCCTGGTTTCTGGAAGACAAGTCGCGGACTCGGGCTTCCGTTTGGTGCCCAAGCTTCCGGAACGATCAGTTCAACTAGGTTTGGATCCACGACTGGCACCACTGATACGGGTGCATTTAGTCAGCCACTCACAAGGACTACAGGAGCTTTCTGGAACACCGATATTCCCGGTAACGAGGCCGCGTTCGGTGAGTACCTTCTGTATTCCATATATTCTCCAAATGTGTGTTTTTACGCTTCTCTATCCGGACGATTCGATGGCACGGGAAATGTCACCACATGAACGCCTGCGGGATGCTTGGGATAATGCTAACATCCTATGGCAGATGCGTTTGCGTCCGTCAAAGCGTATCACGGAGAAGGAAACTAAATCCCTATGGTAAGGTCGCGTGCCGACTTCAGTGTTAAGTGTCAATTCCAAGTTCTGTCACTCCTCTTGTCCTGGCCCCCGACCCTGCCGCCTAAATGCACTAAAATACGGAGCCCTGCTGGCGGAGACTAACGAGAGTTTGGGGGAGGACTCTCTAGAGCCTGACGGTAAGAGTGCGAGACAGACTTTTTTGAGGCCGCTAGACGTGGCTGGCGGCCGCACAACATAACATGGGTATCACCTTTATCATCTATCATCGATGGGTACCATAGCCCACTGGAAGGAGTTATGACAGTCGACCCGTTTACATTCTTGTTGATTGGGATAATCGAGATCTCTGATCGGGCCGGGCCAGGGGAGGTCAACTTGAGGTTGAAACGTTGATCATCGGTCTATCGAGGGGGGGTAGCTATTCCGGAGATAATCGCAGCACGGAGGACCTTCAAACGCGTACTACGACACACTCGTTTGACGACCTCGAGTTCTCGAAACGATTGCTTCCGATGTATGACAAGATAGGCGTGATGCGGCGAAGCGCACCCGTTATATAGTACAAAGAGGGCGGTACACGAGGTGACCAACAGGGACAACTATCTGGGTTTAGGCTTGGGAGGTCTAGGTTTACTAGAGACGTGAACAGGTTTTGATCCTTGGCCCTTCTTATAGTACTCGGAAATGCTTATGAAAAAGCCGTCGTCTCAGTCACAGATCGAACTTCCGGTACCATCGATTGCTGGGACTTACTCTTTATCACAATCTTCAGATTGTCTGTCGGAAGTCAAACCGCCATACTGAGAAGAAGGTACAACCAGAGCACACTTACTCAGGGGGACTCCCGTCTTGCCCGGTCTGGACGTCGTCCTCCGTCACTGGTTGATCTTGACGTTCGACCAGCATTCAGTGTTCGAACAAGATAGAAGAAAAGTGGCGGTTACCTTGTGAGGACGCAGGGTCCTCCGCCTTTTTTTTGGATTCAGAATGGGGTGGGTCCGCGCTGGGAAGAGAGAAGGTCCAAGAGAGGTCGGGATAAAGGCCGTGCAATCGGCACGCAGTAATGCAGAAATAATGCCTACGTACTCGACATCTGTCGCGGTCTGAGGCTTGGGGCTTGATTCCGGGTCCATGATATACCTGGACACTGGCACAGGTCTCGGATGGGGGAGCACAATTGGGTGAGATCAACCGTGACTCTATCTGTGCGGTAGTGGACCTCCCCCACTTTTCCCACACGACTTCATATGATGACACTCCGGTCCTCTCCATCTTCCGGAAATTCATCACGCTTTGTGAATTGAGGCACACAAAACCGGATATCATAGATGGCGATTGTGCCGTTAAATGATGAAGGAGTGGACCTTCTGCAAGTTTTGTTGCACGCTTGGAATTATTCGATGAAAAATCGGTAGGATTGTCCAGGGCGGGTGTCCCCGGCTCGTTTCGTACGGTTGTGGCCGTCGCTTGGAGTACAATAAACCAAACCATACCATCAACGGCTTGTGAGTAAGGACAGTTTCGGACACACACAGAATGGGGATCGTCGACGAAGCTTGGTGGAGGCGAAAAACAAGATCCCCTCCCTTTCTGTCGTTTGGATGAAACCATTCAATGAGGATCGAACCCGGAGGTCGAATGGCCAAGAAACAAGAGTTTGGGGGTGGATCGGGCGGGGCAGGAGAGCCTCCAATCCTACGCTTGGGACTTGAGAGCCTCTTGTCGGTCGGAGAGGACATGCATTCCCACAATCCGCACTCGCCCCAACTCCCGGTGGTCATGTTGTTGCTGTCTCACGACACGAATCCTCGGAGAACCCACTCTATGCATTATGCTGAGGCTCATCAGAACTAAAATAAGACAGCTCGAGCCCGATTGATTTTATGGGTTTCGAAATGTCCGCCAGGTTGGACACGACCCCCAAACTCACCAACATGTTCCTCAGGCGCCCCTCCCACATCAGAGAGACATCCTAGAATACCGCCATATAATTAGAAACCACGAGGTGTCCCTAAAAAAGATGATAAGAACATACCGTGGTCGTAGATGCCCTCGCTTTGACAACGCCGATGATCTCGTTAGGTGGTTTTGAAGGCTCCGGATGAGATATCGAGATCACAGCAAGCGATGGACTCTCCGATTCCACATCGGGAACTTTCTCCTGCTCAAGCATCGGTTTTGATCTCGACCTCCTCATCCACCACTCCATACCCATAGTCCATTCGCTTTCGTAACTGTACACGTTGAAGTCGAACCGTGAACACATCGAGAGGTTGCGCGTTACCCTGGCCGCATAAGCCCCCGATATGTGTCCGAGCATAGGATTGAACAGAGCGGTGATCGAGGTTGGGGGCTGTGATGGGGTATATGCGGAAGATGAAGACAGCGTGGGGGAAGCTGCGGATGGGAGCTGAAATGAAGGGGGCGTGGCGTCCGGTAGCGTAGTGAAACGGATTCCAGTGGAAACCCCGGCACTTCGTTCTCCGGCACTGAAATACACCTCGGCTCCGGCTGATATCCGACCTTTCAATCCGCCATCCATAGCCTCCTCTTCATCTACGCGTTTCTGCCGGGAACCGGTCGACGCGGATTGCTGAGCCTTGGCAGCCTCCTCGGGTGACGGCGCAAGTTTCCCGAAGTTATGAAGCAACCGCACACCGAACATTCCGTCTTCCGCACTCCAGGTGTACTCTGTGCACGTCCTGCCAGTGTCGTGTTGAAGGCTAAGCATGACGTTACTCGTGGGGATGTTAACTCCTCGCATCCGTTCCGCAGAGAGTGAATTCGATCGAGGATCCGAGATGGCAGCCACCAGAGCTTGGACATTCGGACTCAATCTTGTAGAGTATAGGGCGTCGACTCTTCCGGTGGGGATGTACAACCGACCGTAAAGGAGATAGTCTAACAGAGAGCAGGGGCATCCCTTTAACGCTTGCGATCGGGAAACCCAGACGGAACACACCTACGCACCTCTAGTGTCCACCCTCTCACCGGCCAACCATTCCTCTGCCTTCCCCTCCGGTCGCTGCGGTTGGCTGTACACCTTGAACCGTTCCACCATATCCTTCAGTTGCACATTGCGTGAGTTCTGGACGTCGAGCTCACACGACGTGAAGATGTAGCCGACAGACCCGTGCAGCGACGGCAGGGCATCCATAGCGTAGGTTGTTCGAAACAGAGCATTTGGAGATTTGGAGATGGAGAAATGGAGACCCCGTGGGACGGTAAAGTCAAGTAGAGCTGAAACCCCGTGCTTGACCTCAGCAGACCGCCCGGGCCGAAACGGGAGACAGACTGACCATGAGAAGCGCGGGTCAAGTTCGCATACAAGTTGTCTTCGTTCCACCCCGTTGCCTTGTAATAGCTCCGTAGGACATAAGTTGCAAACGGATGCATCGAGATTATTCTGCAATATCTGGAACGAGCGGAGGAGAAAGATGTGGATAAAGAAGCGCAGCGGCTTTAGATTCTAACATGCACAAACAACTACTATCCGACCGGAGAAATACAAGTCCAGCTTGCCCCCCTGGTATTCATAAATCTTCTAGCTTTTTAATCACCTCCTGTATCGATGGCCTCTCTAATGGCTTCGGCGTCCAACAATCTTTCATCAGATTCCAGATACTGTCGTTAGTGATGGTGTCCGGTCGATTCGGCGTCCCACCGCTCGCGACCTTGGCGATGACCGTGAACATCGAGTATTCATGATATGGGTCCTTTGACGTCAGGATTTCGTACATGACCATCCCAAAGGACCATATGTCTGAGCGGGTGCTGCCCACTCGTGGGTTAAAGGTCTCTGGAGCCATCCACCTGACAGGTTCGATGCCCCCTGGAGTGTGCCTTTCGATTGTATGTGTCACCGCGGTTGGACCTGACACATCGAAGGCAGTCTGTTGAAATCATCAGTGACAGTTCTGACTCGATACCACGAGTCACGAATACCTTTGAGAGTCTGAAATCCTGCAGCAGCGGGTTCCAGTCCTCGTCAATGACAATAGATGTCTACAAGTAGTAAGCAAGAGAGCCGGTGCCACATCATAAATAAACACGTACACAATTGAGATCTCCATGGAAGATGGGAGGTTGCATGGTATGAACCAAGAGGAGGACCTGCGCAATTCCCTTGATCTGTGCAGTAGTCAGTAAATGACCCAATTGACGAGCGAGAGTTCCCTCACGATCTTTATGGGATTAATTTGTGCGCCGGATCTTAACACGTCGCGGAGGGTTCCGCGTTCGGGCTTCGCGTTAACGAGATACCTGAACCCGCATGTCAGATGGCGTCAGAATAGATAGCTGTGCAAACCTACGCGGCGCCCTCGTAAGGTACGTAAAAGCCGTATAGGGGCAAAACCCGGGGTGGAGTGCCTGCAGAGCGACGCTGTTCTTGATCCTTCTTCCAAAGCTTACTCCAGATGTCGATTTCTCGCCTAAACCTCTGAAAGGGGGAGGGGGTCCATCTCAGCCTGGAGGCGAGCCATCAGATGAAGTCCTTACCATCATTGCCTTCCCATTAGGATCGCCGTATGAAAGTTTCTTACACCAAACTTCCTTGCCGAGGTAGGTTCCTGGATACAAGTCATAGAGTCCAAACCCGCCGACAGGAGAGTTGGATGTTATCTGAATCTCGTTGTCTACGAGGTTCGGGTCTGGTAGAACAATTCCGAATTCCTTTTGAAGTTCGAGGATGTTTTCCCGGAGGGTGTTGAACCGTTGTTTTTCCTCCTTGTCTGTCGGGTCGAGGCTCCGGTATGCCTATGGGTTGATTAGGGCTTCGAACCTCAACATCTGGAAACACGACGAGGTACCTGTTGCATCCCCTTCATCACATTATACCCTTCTTCGACGTCCTGGGGGAAGAATGACCCCCTTCTATTGGTAGCGATGATAAAGGTTTGCATATGTTCCACCATCTCTCTCGTATCCTTACGGACTTGGGCATGGAAAAGGAGCTAAAAGAGACTCGTTCATCAGCTACTGCGGACCTTGGTATTCTGTACAAACTTGCCTGAAGCTTTTCCACAGTACGGTCGATCTCCGCCGTGGAGGAGGCGATATCGTCGTCTATCGAGCCGGCACGAAGGAACCTCTTCCATCGACTCTTTTTTGCCCAACGCTTCATCCGCTTCTCGACACCGAAGATGGCCCTGGATTTGCGCGGTGGTCATCAATCGAACACGTCACTGAAAGTCACGGTACAACCCACTCGTTGGCGTCGAAGATAGCTCCCTCCAGTCTCCGTGATGTCGGTGGTCCATTTGATTCCTCGGCTTTCAGGACATCCAGCAGCGCCATACACCGACGCTGCAAGTCTTTGACGCTCCGCCTAAGAACGGTGTAAGCTGGTTCGCCATTAAGACGTGTACCCAGTGTACTTGCTTTTGCTTTGGGATGTTCTCGCATGTCTCGATCAGAGTCACGATGGCGTCGGCGAGGATTGGTATCCCAGGGACCCCGCAGAGGTTACCGGCAAGCTGTACAGCGGTTTTTGCAAGTGTGGCGACGTCCATTTCGTGAAGCTCGGTTGAGGGAAACGCTGTGTACGTCCACCCAGTCAAGTAGGCGGTACTTAAATGGGACGTCCCATTTCTAGGGACCGCCTGCCACGAGGCAACGGCAGTGCAACAGCGTTCAAGGCCTGGGTATCTCCGACTGGTCGCCGAACAATCAAGATGCGATCGAGAATAGCGGATGCTTTCGGAGGACTACCACCGCCATGGCTGACGTTAGGGATGGAGCTGAGCAGTTTCAGTCCGGCTCGTTCTTTGGGTCTATTCTGGAACCTGGATCCTCGTTCAGCCCAGCGTTTCTGCTTGTCGTCGACGGCGCGTTTGCCTCGCTTTTCGCAGTACTCGTGACCTTGGCAGTGCTTACTCAAGGAAACGTCCACCTCATCCTCCTGATGTTCGTCGAGCTGGCACTCTGGGCGAGCGTAAAGTGGTACGTAATATTTCGTTCCGATCCCCGGAGGTGGAGCACTGACGCGAATATCTCCTTAGGTTCGTCCACGAATGGAACACGGTGCAAAGCAACGATGGCACGGCTATTGGCGGCCGAAAGCTAAAGAGCGATTGAAAGGCATCGCCCACGGATATTACTCAAGGTGAGAACAGGGGTGCACCCTTCACCCCCTCCCTTTGTCACCGGACTCGTACCACCTCTTCGTTCTCTTCGAGCTTTCCTGCGCGAGGCCGAACACTGCGGTGGTCCAGCTTTAATGATCACACAGCCGACTCCATCGTATTCAATCACTTACGTTCTCTCTCCGTCACGTCTAGGCCTTCCCTAAATGACTGTGTTGGGTCGTATGAATGCCCACCACTCGCGTGACCTAGAGCCGCGAAATGCTGCGCCTGATCAACCACCTCAAGGAGTCGTCGCCTGAAAGTCTGGGCGAACCACCGTCAGCAAGATCATCCGAATAGCGTGTCGTGGCTGTTTTTCTCACCCTTGCAAGTAGCGCGGACATTAAGTCCCCGTGTTCATCATCCAATCTAGAAGTTACTGATTATCGGTGCGCCAGTGCCTGTAGTTGGAATTGGTTTACATACAGTGAGAAGAGCTTCCTCCCGAATCCATACCATAGACCCCCTGCCCCAACCAGTCCGGCGAGCTTGACGCTTGTGGGCTCTGCCTTGAGCGCGTTTTGCACTCGGGTACTGAATGGGCCCGGTATCGTGAAATCCGCATAGTCCCTATCGGGTCGGGAGTTTGAGTGTCGGAGTACGTGCTCAACGCGCACTTACGAGTGAATCAAGACATAGGCCATCCACATCGGAATCTGTACTTTGCTCTCTCGTTTGATCTACCCAGCAGAACCTCAGCGCCATGAGCAGCGAAGTGACGATACACGCATACATCGCGTTCCGAGCCACCGTCCAGGTGGCCCATGTCCGGGATGTCTCGTTTGAACTTGCACTGTATCTTCTGCGTCGCGCCTCTCAGTATCAACAGGAATAAACCAGTTTGCAATACGAGTACTGAACCTGATTCTCCGCTAAGATTGCGTCGATAGAGTAATAATCATCGTCCATGTTGAGCTCGCCGTGGGAACACTGCACCTGCCAAAACGACAGAGACCACCATGCTCCCCCAAAGTCTCCGACGCGCCTCGCGACCCCTACTGCGAAGCATTGCGCACAAGAAACCCTCCACCCTGCTCTCACAACACCGGAATTTCACCCGGACAGGGGCATGGAGGGCATCCGAGGACGCGGACGTGTTCACAACTCGCTACCGGAACACCGCTCTGTTCAAGAAACTCGCTGACAAGCCCACAGCACTGGCCGCCCTGAATGACTTTGCTCAAGTGCTGAAAGACGAGGGTTCGTTGCCAGTCCGTTGGCTTCGTGCATGGCCCGTTGAGGTGTTGACACTCGGTTTCCACAACAGGCATCGACGTCGCAAGCGGAAACCCGCCCTCCAAGACGCAAATGTTCAAACTAGCCATGAGCTCAAAATTCAGGGATGGTGCGAAGAAGGTTGTTGTCGAGTTACAGAATGCCGGGGTCGATTTGTCTTCCAGGGTGCGGCATCCCGTTTCGCTTCTTGCTCTCTACCACGACTAACCTTCCCCTCCGCGTCTCCAGGAGGCTATGGAAGAGTTGACGGATTTCTCTCGCTGGTCTAAGAAGTAGAGAACATCGCTCCTACCCACCTTT
>Ga0307510_10010802_pt1 | contig 10856 bp, 9 predicted proteins | sample 12_EM_MG_FD_207224 | JGI IMG/M metagenome (GOLD analysis project Ga0307510, IMG submission 207224) | Populus trichocarpa ectomycorrhiza microbial communities from riparian zone in the Pacific Northwest, United States - 12_EM | ecosystem: Host-associated > Plants > Roots > Unclassified | place... | reverse complement strand
GCGGCGCCAGCGCCTGCAACACCTGATGGTTGGAGCGGCACTCACCGGGCGGGTCGATCAGCTTCGGCCCGACCGAGATGTGCTGATGGCCGCCACCGTAATAGAGATCGTCATGCTCCATGAACATGGTCGCCGGCAGCACGATGTCGGCCATCTGCGCCGTCTCGGTCATGAACTGCTCGTGCACCGCCACGAACAGATCCTCGCGCGCAAAACCCTGCCGTACCAGCGCCTGCTCCGGCGCCACCGTCATCGGGTTGGTGTTCTGGATCAGCATCGCCTTGATCGGCCCCTTGCCGAGCAGGGCCTCGGCGTCGCCGGTGAGGATGCGGCCGATCTGCGACTGGTCGAGTGCACGCGTGCTCTGGTCGATCGCGTCGTGGGCTTCGATGACGGATTCGTTGAAATGCCACAGCGCGTAATTATTGAAGAAAGCGCCACCGCCTTCGTGTTGCCAGGCACCGGTCACCGCGGGAATGCAGAGTGCCGCATGCATCTGCGTCGCGCCGTTGCGCGAGCGGGTGAAGCCGTAGCCGAGACGGAAGAAGGTCCGTTGGGTCTCGCCGACGGCTTTCGCAAAAGCTTCGATCTCCGCCACCGGCACGCCGCAGATCGCGGACGCCCATTCGGGGTTGCGCGTTCTCAAATGCGCCTCGAGCTCAGTCGGGCAGTCGGTGTATTTGTCCATGTAGGCGCGGTCGGCATAGCCATCGCGGAAGAGGACGTGCATGACGCCGCAGGCAAACGCGCCATCGGTGCCGGGCCGCAGCAGGATCTTGATGTCAGCCTGCTTCATCGTCTCGTTGTCGTAGATGTCGACCGCCGCAATCTTGGCGCCGCGCTCCTTGCGGGCACGGGCGGCGTGCGTCATCACGTTGACCTGGGTGTTGACGGGATTGGTGCCCCAGATCACCACGAGGTCGGACAGCGCCATCTCGCGCGGATCGACGCCGGCGATCTTGCCGGTCCCGATCGCGAAACCGATGCGCCCGACATTGGCGCAGATGGTCTGATAGAAGCGCGAATATTTCTTCACATGCGTGAGGCGGTTGAGGCCGTCGCGCATCACCAGCCCCATCGTGCCGGCGTAGTAATAGGGCCAGATCGACTCCGCGCCGAACTCGCGCTCGGCCTGATTGAAGCGATGTCCGATCTCGTCCAGCGCCTCGTCCCAGGAGATGCGCGCGAACTGCCCGGAGCCTTTCGGCCCAATGCGACGCATCGGATACATCAGCCGCTCAGGATGATGGATGCGCTCGGCATAGCGGGCGACCTTGGCGCAGACCACGCCAGCAGTATAGGTCTGCTTTTTCGAACCGCGGACGCGCCCGATGCTGCGGCCTTCGACCACCTCGATATCGAGCGCGCAGGCCGAGGGACAATCATGCGGACAGGTCGAATGGCGGATTTCGATCTTGGCGTGCTGGTTCATGTCCCAGTTCGTAACACCAAAATACCTGCCAGCCGAGAGCATTTTGCCAGCAATTCCCATGCGAAATGCTCAATCCGCGCTCGCCCCCGGTTCCTGCCGCGGCCGCGAAATGGGGCGGGATCACACCGAAAACCGCCTGATATTCCCGGCACAACCGACTTTGTGAGGCGTCGACAGTCCGCCTCCCCTGCCGCTACAGTGCCGGCCAACAAAAACGATATCAGGGAGGTGGGTGTGACGGCCCGACAATTTATGCTGGCGCTGGCCGCCGGCCTGCTCGGCGCATTCGCCGCAGCCCCCTCATTCGCACAGGATTATCCGGCGCACGCGGTCCGGATCGTCGTGCCCTTCGGCGCCGGCGGGCCGGCCGATGTCGCGGCCCGCCTGATCGGCAACGCCCTCCAGGAGAGCTTTGGCCAGCCCTTCGTGATCGAGAACCGCACCGGCGCGGGCGGCGTCATCGGCACGGTCGAAGCGGCGAAGTCGCCGGCCGACGGCTACACGCTGCTGATGATGTCCAACACGCAGACCGCAAACGAATCGTTGCTGACGCCGGACAAGCGCAAATACGAGCTGATGCGCGACCTTGCGCCGATCGCGCCGGTGAACTCTTCCGATCTCGTCATCGTGGTGAACCCACAAGTTCCAGCAAAGACGCTGCACGAGTTCATCGCCCTGGCCAAATCGCAGCCAGGCAAGCTGAACTACGCCTCCTCCGGCCAGGGCACGCCCTATCACATGGCGGGCGAGCTGTTCAAAGCCATGGCCGGCATCGACATCGTTCACGTTCCCTACCGCAACAGCGGCGAGGCGCGCAGCGGCGTGATCGGCGGACAGGTGCAGATGATGATCGACGCCGTGCCGGCGATGGCGCCGAATATCGGCGAGAACCAGGTCCGCGCGCTCGCGACGACCGGCAAGCAGCGCTCCGCGGTGCTGCCGAACGTGCCGACCGCGATCGAAGCCGGCGTAGCAGGCTATGAGGCGACGATCTGGCTTGGCCTGATGGCACCGGCCGGCACGCCAAAGCCTGTCATCGACAAGCTCAATGCCGCCGTGAACGCAATGGTGAAGCGACCCGACATCGTCAAGCTCTGGACCGAGCAAGGTGCGGTCCCCATGTCGATGACGCCGGAGCAATTTGACAAGTTCCTGCGCGGCGACATCGAGAAATGGGCTGACGTCGTCAAGAAGTTCGACAAATCCTGAGGCCGTAGAGCGATCATGCCGACCATTCAGTTCCAGCTCAACGGCGCGGCGTTGGCCGTGGACGCCGATCCCGTCCAGACGCTGCTCGATATGCTGCGCGGCCGGCTCGGCATCACCGGTCCGCATTTCGGCTGCGGCGCCGGTGAATGCGGCGCCTGTCATGTCATGATCAACGACCACGCGATGGCCTCCTGTGACATGCCGATCTGGTCGGTCGCGGGCAAGGATGTCGTCACGGTGGAGGGCCTCGGCACGCCGGAGCAACCACATCCGCTGCAGCGTGCCTTCATCTCCGAACAGGCGATGCAATGCGGCTATTGCGTCTCGGGGATCCTGATCAGCGCGGCGGCGCTGCTCAAACGCAATCCGTCACCGACGGAGGCTGAGGTCAGGACGGCGCTGGATCGCAATCTGTGCCGCTGCGGATCGCACAACCGCATCGTACGTGCGGTGCTGCGGGCGGCCTCGGAGATGGCCACCCTATGACGTCCCCTGCCCCGAAACTGCCGGTCAGCCTCGCGGCCAATCCAAGACTGTCGTCCTGGGTGCGGTTTACCGACGACGGCCGTGTGGCGATCTCGCCGGGCAAGGTCGAGATCGGCCAGGGCATCGTCACGGCGCTGGCCCAGATCGCGGCTGACGAGCTCGACGTCGATATCACCAGGATCGAAATGATCCGCGCCTCGACGGCAACCAGCCCGAACGAAGGCGTCACCTCCGGCAGCCTGTCGATCCAGCAATCCGGCCGCGCGCTGCGCCACGCCTGCGCCGAGGTGCGCCAGCGCTTCCTCACCGCAGCGTCGGATCGTCTGGGCGTCGATGCGTCGCTGTTCGATATCGATGACGGCACCATCTCGGGCCCCGGCAATGTCAGCACCAGCTATTGGGAGCTGGCTGGTGATGTCTCGCTCGACCACGATGCCACAACGGGTGTGACGGCAAAGACCGCCGCCATGCGCGCCGTCGCCGGACATTCGGTGCAGCGCGTGGATATTCCCGACAAGGTGTTCGCACGGCCGCGCTTCATCCATGACCGCGCGCTGCCGAACCTGCTGCACGGACGCGTGCTGCGGCCGGACCGCTCGGACGCAAGGTTGATCGCGCTCGACGAAACGATGGCGCGAAACATTCCTGGCCTTGTTGCGATCGTTCGTGACGGCGGATTTGCCGGCGTGGTCGCTGACAGCGAGGTGGCCGCGGAAGCCGCATCGAAGACCTTAGGCAAAGGTGCAACGTGGTCGGCGGGAGAGCCGCTGCCCGACGAAAATGATCTGGCAGGTTTTCTGAAGAGCCAACCGGTCGAGACAACCGTCATCGACACCAGAACAGCGGCATCGACGACGAAAGCCGCGCGCACTCTCCGCCGGCAATACATCCGCCCCTACATCGCACACGCCTCGATCGCGCCGTCCTGCGCCATGGCGCGATGGGACGGCGATCGTGTCCATGTCTGGACGCATAGCCAGGGCGTCTATTTGCTGCGCGCCGATCTCGCGATCGTGCTCAAGCTGCCCGCCGAAAACATCGTCGTCGAGCACATGGAGGGGGCCGGCTGCTACGGTCACAATGCGGCCGACGATGTCGCGCTCGATGCCGTACTGCTGGCGAAAGCGGCCGGCAGCCGTCCGGTGCGGGTGCAGTGGTCGCGCCACGACGAGATGTCCCACGCGCCGTTCGGCGCGGCGATGGCGGTCGAGATCGAGGCTGATCTCGACGCCGACAATGAGATCATCGGCTGGCGCCATAATATCTGGAGCAACGGCCACGCGGCGCGGCCGGGGCGTGCCGCGCAGCCGGCGCTGCTGGCGGCATCCGCGATTGCGAACCCCTACCCGCGCATGATCTCGACGAATCCGCCGGCGGCCAATGGTGGGGGCGGCGACCGCAACTCCGTTCCACTTTATGATCTGCCGGCATGGACAATCACCAGCCATCGGCTACTGACGATGCCGGTCCGCACCTCGGCGCTGCGGACCCTGGGCGCGCAGGGCAACGTGTTCGCCATCGAATCCCTGCTGGATGAGATCGCGGCCTTGCGCGGCGAAGACCCGATCGCATTCCGCCTTCGTCGTTTACACGACGAGCGGGCAAAGGACGTTATCCGAACTGCAGCGCGACGCGCGCAGTGGAAGCCCGAGAGGCGATCCGGTATCGGTCACGGTGTCGGCTTTGCGCGCTACAAGAACACGGGCGCCTACTGCGCCGCGATTGCCGAGATCGAAGGCACCGACGACATCCGCGTCAAGCAGCTGACACTCGCGGTCGATGTCGGCGAGGCCATCAATCCGGACGGCGTCATCAACCAGATCGAGGGCGGCGCGATCCAGGCGACGAGCTGGGTGCTGAAGGAGCGCGTTCGCTTCGACCGGACGCGCATTACCTCGACGTCCTGGACCGACTATCCGATCCTGACCTTCAGCGAGGTGCCGGCCGTGGATGTCGAGATCATCCAGCGGCCGGAGATCGAGCCGGTCGGCGCCGGCGAGGCCGCCCACGGCCCGGTGACGGCAGCGATCGCGAATGCGGTCTACGATTGCCTCGGCGTGCGCGTGCGCGACCTGCCGATCACGCGCGACAAGATCATCGCAGCCATGGAGCTTGCATCGTGACGACGGTGACCATTTTGAGCGGCGGCGCTGCGCAAGGCCTGGTGCGCGGCCTCACCGAGCCCTTCAAGGCGCAGACGGGCTTCGGCATCGACGGCGAATTCGGCGCGGTCGGTGTCATGGCCGACAAGCTGCGCGCGGGCACGCCGGCGGACCTCGTGATCCTGACGCAGGCTCTCCTTGCGAAGCTCGCCGAGGAGAAGCTCGTCGTCCCCGCCTCGATCGCGGATGTCGGCCGGGTCGAGACCGCGCTGGCGGTCCGCAGCCGCGATCCCAAGGTAACGGTGAAGACCGAAGCCGACCTCCGCGAGGTGCTGCGCGGCGCCGACGCGATCTTCGTCCCCGATATCAAGGCATCGACAGCGGGACAACACGTCGCAAAGGTGCTGGATCAGCTCGGCATCGCCTATGAGGTCGCTTCGCGCCTCAAGATATTTCCGAACGGTGCGACCGCGATGCGAGAGCTCGCGGCCTCCACCGCGCAGAGGCCGATCGGTTGCACGCAGGCCACCGAGATCATCGCCACCGACGGCATCGCGCTCTCAGGATCGCTGCCGCCCGGCTGCGAGCTCGTGACGATGTACACGGCGGGCGTGACCGCGCGGGCCGCGCATCCAAAGGAGGCGGCCGCGCTGATCGCGCTGCTAACCGCCGCAGACCGGAAGGAGCTGCGCCTGCGGGTGGGCTTCGCCGGCTAGGCGCCGACGGCCGCCCTATTTGTGCAGCTGGGTGAGGCCGGTCGGCGGTCCATCGACGGCGGTCCAGCCGCCATCGACGAACAGCGTGCTGCCGCTGACATAGCTCGCGGCGTCCGAGGCGAGATAGGCCACGGCGGTGGCGACCTCGTCGGCGCTGCTCCAGCGGTTGAACACGGTATGGCCGGCATAAAGATTGTAGATGTCCGGACGCTGCTTGAATGGGCCGGTCAGTGCGGTCTCGGCGATGCTAGGCGCGATCGCGTTGACGCGCACGCCGGCATGGCCAACCTCGGAGGCAAAGCCCTTCACCAGCAGCCCGATCGCCGCCTTGGTCGAACCGTAGACGCCGAGGCCCGGCTCGATCGTCACCGCGCGCACCGAGGAGCAGGCGATGATGCTGCCGCCCTTCTGCGCGACCATGATGCGGCCGAAGGCCTGGAAGAACCACACCGTGCCCTTGACGTTGAGCGTGAGGACCCGGTCGAGATCCTCCTCGGTGTAGTCGAGGATGGTTTTGCGGATGTTGAGCCCGGGCGTCGTCACGGCGATGTCGAGCCGCGGAAATTTCTGCATCACGGTTTTAGCCAGCGCGTTGACATCGGTGGCGCTGGCTGCGTCGCAGCTAGCTGCTTCCGCCCAGCCGCCCTTGTCGCGAATGCCGGCGGCGGTCGCTTCCGCTGCGTCAAGCGCACGATCGGCGCAGACGACACGGGCGCCGAGCCCGGCCAGCGCCTCGGCCGACGATTTGCCGATGCCCGAGGCGGCGCCGAGCACCACGGCCGTCTTGCCGGTGAGATCGAAGAGCTTGCGATAGTCAGTCACGGACGGGTTCTCCCTGTTGCTGCTATCCCTTGTAGCCCATCAGCAGGCGGGGCAGCCACAGCGAGAACGCGGGGACGTAGGTCACGAACATCAGAGCCGCAATCAGGGCGGCGTAGAACGGCAGGATGGTGCGCATCACCGCGCCTACCGAGATGCCGCCGATGGCGCAGCCCACGAACTGCGTCGTTCCGACCGGCGGGGTGTTCAGCCCCAGGGCGCAGTTGATCAGCATCAGCATGCCAAACTGCACCGGATCCATGCCCGCCTTCATCGCGATCGGCAGGAAGATCGGGGTGCAGATCAGGATGGTCGCCGCCATGTCCATGAACGTGCCGAGCACGAACAGGATGACGTTGATGAGCAGGAAGATGACCCAGGGTTGCGAGGACACCTTGCTCATCATGTCGCCGGCGAAGTCGGCTACCTCGTAGAGTCCCATCAGATACTGGAACATGGTGGAGACGCCGATCAGCAACAGCACCACGCCCGTCGTCTTCACGGCCTTGGCAGCAGCCCGCAGGAAGTTCGGCAAGGTCATGGTACGGTAGATGAAGAACGTCAGCAGGATCGTGTAGGTGACCGCGACGGCAGCGGATTCCGTTGCCGTGAAGACGCCGGACAGGATGCCCGCCAGGATGATGCCAACGATCAGGAGGCCGGGCAGCGCGGCGGCGAACGAGCGGAAGACCTCGGCCCAGCCCGGGAACTTGCCGGCCGGATAGCCGCGCTTCACCGCGACCGCATAGGCGGCGACCAGCATACACACCATCAGCACGATCGCCGGCAGGAGGCCGGCGGCGATCAGCGCGCCGATCGAGACCTTGCCGCCGGCGGCGAGTGCATAAATGATCATGTTGTGACTGGTCGGCATCAGCGCGCCCACCAGCGAAGCGTGGGTGGTAACGTTGACGGCGTAGTCGGTGTCGAACCCTTCCTTTTTCATCATCGGGATCATCACCGCCCCCATCGCCGACACGTCGGCCACGGGCGAGCCGGACACGCCGCCGAACAGCGTGCAGGCGACCACGTTCGACATGCCGAGCCCGCCACGGATGTGTCCGACGAGATTCTTGGCGAGCTGCACGATCTTGTCGGCGACGCCGCCATGCAGCATCAGCTCACCGCTGAAGACGAAGAACGGAATGGCGAGAAAGGAGAAGATGTTCATCCCCGACATCATCTGCTGGAAGATGACGGCCACAGGCAGGCCTTCGTAGAGGATGGTGCAGATCGCCGAGAGGCCGATCGCGAAGGCGACCGGTACGCCGAGGACCAGAAAGCCGAAGAAAGTGGCGCCGAGGATGATCAGTTCCATGAGGGGACGACCTCTTCGCCGCGCAGGAGAGCAATGATGTGCTCGATTGAAAAGGAGACGATCAGGACGCCGGAGGCGATCAGAGGCACGTAGCGGATGACCTCGGGCAAGCCGAGATTGGGAATTTTTACGGTTCCGACCGACGCTCCGAGGATCCAGCCGTTATAGGCCATCGCAACGCCGAACAGCGCGACCAGAACGTGGATCACGAGCTCGATCTTCTCGCGCACATGATCCGGAAGCATGACCAGCAGACTGTCCATGCCGATATGTCCGGCATCGCGGACGCCGACCGCGGCGCCGATCAGCGTGACATAGAGGATCAGGACCAGCGCAAGGTTTTCCGTCCAAGTCGGGCTGGAATTGAGCACGTAACGTCCGAACACCTGGTAGAAGACGATGGTGACGATGACGAGCAGTCCGGTCACGGACAAATACATGCCCATGCGAGCGACGGGAGCATTGATCCGCGACAGCAGGCCGGTCGACGGGCGTGCCGGTGCCTCCTGCTCGTGGCTTGCGACATGTGGGTCTGTCATCCCGCGTCTCCTTGGCAAAGGTCCGGTGTCACCTCGCGGCGACGCCGGACCCGATCCCGCTGTGTTTTTACTTCGTATCCTGGATGCGCTTGACGAGGCCCTGCAGCTTCTCGTCGCCGGCGAACTTCTGGTACACCGGCTTCATCGCGTCGACGAACTCCGCCTTGTTGGCGATGGTCACAACCTGCACGCCGGCCGCCTCGACGGTCTTGCGGGAAGCCTGCTCACGCTCGTCCCAGAGCTTGCGCATGACGGGCACCGATTCCTTGGCCGCCTTGCGGATCATCGCCTGATCCTCCTTGCTCAACGTGTCCCAGACCTTTTTGGACATCACGAGAACTTCGGGCGCGAGCGAGTGCTCGGTGACGTTGTAGAACTTGGCTGCCTCGAAATGGCGCGAGGACTCGTAGGACGGCCAATTGTTCTCGGCAGCGTCCACCAGGCCGGTCTTGAGCGCGGTGTAGACTTCGCCATACGGCATCGGCGTCGGGTTGGCTCCAAGGCTCTGGATCATCCCGACCCAGAGGTCGGATTGCTGGACGCGAATCTTCAGCCCCTTGAGGTCGGCGAGCGACTTGACCGGCGCCTTGACGGTGTAGATGGACCGGGCGCCGCTGTCGTAATAGGCAAGCCCGACCAGACCAGCGGGCTCCATGGCTGCGAGGATCTCGTCGCCGACGGGTCCGTCAAGGACAGTGCGCATGTGCTGCGTGTCCCGGAATACGAAGGGCAGGCACAACGCGATGGTCTCAGGCACGAAGTTGTTCAACGGCGATGCGTTGATCCGCATCATGTCGAGCGCACCGATCTTGAGCTGCTCGATAGTGTCCTTTTCCGAGCCCAGGGCGCCGTTCGGGAACACCTTCACACCAAGCTTCCCGCCGCTCGCCGCCGCGAGCTGCTTGCCCATGAACTTGACGGCCTCGACGGTCGGATAGTCGGCAGGGTGGATGTCGGCGGAGCGGAAATCGCGTGCGGTCGCCAGCGGCGCTGACACCGCCAACACAGCGGCTGCGATGATACCGGTAAGTGTCTTCATCTGGGCTTCCTCCTGAGTTGATTATATTGTCGTTGGGCCGATGCTGCAGGCCGCCTTGGGTCGCTCCACTTCAGGTGTAAAGTCAAGCGTCACAAACGCACCACCTTGGTAGGGTTGCGCGGCGGAGTCGAGCGGATTTGACTGGTGGATGACCACGGCTGCGGAAGGTGCGAGCTTCATCGCGCGCCTCACCGGCGGGGACTTGCGCGGCAGGTGCCGGCTTCCCTGCAATCCCGCCCCGCCATCGGCCAATGCCGGATGCGAGGTGACGATGCTCGTCATGTCCATGGACGTTCCTCTGGTTTTGGGCTCGACCGCTATTGTTTGCGGCTTGGAGGTGCGGACGAGACGGTCGCCCGCATCCTTGTGCGATGCGCGCTGCGTCAGCGCGATGTCGCCAACGTCGTGCCTAGGGCGGGCGGCATTCTGAGTCCAAGCCAAATCCGGCATCGATCAATGCTGGAGTTGCATCGATCGATCATACATCGCTTCGAGGGGGCAATCGGCGAATGATTCCTTTTTACCGAAATCATCCGCACCGGGGCGTTACTTGACGCCGCAGGTAGCGCCCGCCCAAGATGCGCCCAAACGGAACGAACATCTCGAGGAAATGCCCATGCCGCGGAAGCTGATCGATATTTCCGTGCCGCTCAGAAACGACGTGACGGCCGATCCGCCCGGCAACCATCCAACGATCCAGTATATCGATCATCAGCAGGGCCTGCCGCGCATGCTGCAATTTTTCGACGGCCTGAAGGCGCAGGATTTGCCGGATGGCCAGGGCTGGGCCGTCGAACAGGTCTCGCTGTCCACCCATAACGGCACGCATCTCGACGCGCCCTGGCACTTCCATCCGACCATGAACCGTGGCGAGCGATCATGGACGATCGACGAGGTGCCGCTGGAATGGTGTTTTCAACCCGGCGTCAAGCTCGACTTCCGGCACTTGCCGGATGGCTATGTCGCGACGGCCGACGATGTCGAGAAAGAGCTGAAGCGGATCGGGCACATGCTGTCGCCGCTGGAGATCGTCGTCGTCAACACCAGCGCCGGCGCCAAGTTCGGCCTCGCCGATTACGTCAATTCCGGCTGCGGCATGGGTTACGAGGCCACCATGTACCTGCTCGAACGCGGCGTGCGGCTAACCGGCACCGACGGCTGGAGCTGGGACGCGCCGTTCGTCTACACCGCAAAGA
>Ga0307510_10010800_pt1 | contig 10857 bp, 13 predicted proteins | sample 12_EM_MG_FD_207224 | JGI IMG/M metagenome (GOLD analysis project Ga0307510, IMG submission 207224) | Populus trichocarpa ectomycorrhiza microbial communities from riparian zone in the Pacific Northwest, United States - 12_EM | ecosystem: Host-associated > Plants > Roots > Unclassified | place... | reverse complement strand
TTGCTCAAGAAATCCAAGAAAGGTTTTGTTGGTGCAGGTCAACGATGCGCCTTACTCACTTGACCCACAATCAGTGGATGATCGTCGGTCACGCTCAATCCGCCTCCCAAGTAGGGAGCAGGCATACGATATGGTTGCCATAATGATCACCCAGAGATAACCCCAGAGGATTTTACTTCTCGCCAGCGACGAAAAGAGCATGCTACAGGAATTCATGCGTCAGATATCGATCCTCCGTAGAACGATTATCCTTGGTTGCACCATACCTTACGAAAGCAGGGCAGAACGAACGCGTCACGCACATCGCGAACAGGACAAGTCCGTTTGTCGCTCCAAGAGAGTCCGGGGTTGGCGCGTTCTCCTTGACCAATAGTATGCTGAGCCTGGAATCACCGTATTTCAGCTTCCCTACAAACAACGCAAGTATGCATCGACGCACGCAAATCCGAGGCATGCCAGCCTCGACAACGCTAAGAGAGCCGTGATACCGCACCAAACCAGTGCCTGTGCACGGACGTCTGCATCTGCCAGGTGTAGTGCCCTCTCCGTCGTTTGATCCATCATCGGAAGACCGGTTCGAGCCATGATATTAAGAAGTGGCAGCACGAGAAAGCAATACGGCCAAAGGCCAAAACATCTGTTGTACAAGCGTACATGGTCGCAGCGCGCGAGAAGGACGGGTGTAAGGAACAGTTGGATGACAATAGAGACAATGCCTGAGATAGCGAGGCAATAACCGATCTGCGCGGCCTGTCACTAGTAAATTAGCGAATGCTCAATGAAGTACGGCATGAACATACAGAGAGTGCGAGACCGCCCGATTCCAATGGGGAGTAGCAGAAAAGAACAAAGAGTACGTCAAAGGCAGTGTATGTGAAACTAAGTCCGGCCCCAGAGAAGCTAAGGGCGCGTATGGTGGGCACTGAGACAAGCATTCTGAATGTGTACGGCCCTGATTTTTGTTCCTGGTGTTCATCCGTTATTGATTTGGGAATGGGAAGTCCACGGCGTTTACTGGGCAAAGTCTGCGGTAATGAGTGAGCACGTGCGTGGGAATGGAGCTGTGAGGGTGAGCCGACCTCCTCAAGGAAGACATAGCCAAAGACAGCGCCAATTACAGAAATGACGGCTGCTATGCAACCGGGAAGGAAATAAGGATAGGCGCGGAAAATGTTGTGACTGAATAACTTAGGGAAAGTGTTGGCAGGATTTGAGAATATTCCACCTATGAGAGGACTATCGAGCTGGATGGTCAATAAAATCGAGGCAATCAGAGACATGTATTACCCTATGACAGAACCGACTGGCCAGGCAAGAGCGAAGATAGGTAATGCGATGGCCTGGTTCGTTGAGTCCGTGATTTCGCCCAATGCCGAATAGATCACGGCCGTGTTGCCTGAGAAGAAACCACCTGCAGTGATGGACGTAAGACACGGGGTTGATTGATGTCGACCCGAAGTGACCGACCGATGCAACGAACGAGCAGAATTCCAGGAAGCGTCCGCTGTAAGCCAAAAAGTAATGTCGCCAAACTGACCCCGATAATACCGATGAAAATGACAGGTCGACGACCGATTACGTCTGAGACAAAAAATCAATGATGTAAGAGATCAAGAAATCAAATAACAACAAACGATCGCACCGGAGAGCCGAGCCCACTGATAGATTGAGAAAAGGGAAGAAAGAGAAAACGCGCTCTCGGCCAAGCCACTGTAGAACCCGACACGAAGAGGATCGTCTGTGAGGTGAAGGTGAGCCATCATCTCGTTGATGTAGGGAAAGATTTGGGTAAAGGCGATGGGGTCGACGAGACGAATGACGCATAAACAGATCAACTGCGCCTTTGGGAGCGGGATGGTCACCGACTGGATCTTAGACGGGAGGGAGAGCGCCTGAGACTCGAGAGTGTCGGGAACAGCGGGTGCCAGAAGAGGAGAGGATTCATCTTGAATCGTGCGCTGATCGTTATGGACGGCGGGGCGAGAGGAAAGGTAGAGCTGACCACGCAGTGCCATATGCTCAGGCTCGAGTGGAAGGAGGACGACGAGCTGGGAGAAAGAAGGGATTCCATCTAGCGAAGGCCGTTATATATTGCGGTTGACAATTTTAAGGTTGACCAGTTTACGTCGCACATGTATCGTCTATGCGTTCAATCCCGACGACCCGACGACGTACCTCGTGTCCTTGTGTGTCCTCGTGCCCATCTCCGCGCCCAGCCCCCACGAGAAGCATCGCATCGCGAAAAGACTCATCACCTGATCGTGTGACTCTATTTCCCTTTGCCCAAAGCATCGCCTTGTGCGCCTTGCCTTGCCCTTGCCCTCACTCACTCACACTTCCCTGCCCCTTGCCCTTGCATATAGCCTCCTTCAGTTTTTACGTCCGCGCTACGCTCGTTATCATGCCGTCAAACACAGACAATATCACTCTCGTCGCCCCACGTCCCGTTAGGTTATCCAACTTTTCTATTCATCTCACCTCTCCCCACCGCCAACATCCCCGTCGGATCGCCTCCACTCCCGCCGATTCAGTCGACAGGTTGTTCTCCGCTGACTCTCCTTTGGACGATGATCCTCTCGTTCACTTGGACCCTGACTCAAAATCCCCGAAAGCGTCTCCTCGTGCATCGCCAAGGTAAATGCATATCCATCCTCCCGTCTTACGCCTTCCCAACCCGGCCCCGCGCCCTTTTGTTTCCCTCGCTAACGTATTTTCTTATCAGATCTAGCTTGCCCTCGGAAGCGCTCGAGGAATTTCTTTCCATCCTCAGGCCGTCCCTCTTCCCTCCACGCTCCCCCATCCTCCGCCCCCTTAGATACCCAGTTTCGTCTCTCCACGATCGCACCCTTACCTTACCGTCCAAGCCTCTGGGCGGGATCGACAACCTCACTGTACTCCCGCGGGACGATTCTCGCACTCCCATGAAACAGTCAGGTGCTTCCCTGAGCTCCCGCGCTCCGCAACTTTGCGAGAACGAAGAGAATGACGTGAGACCAGAAACACCCACACGATTTTTTAGTTCCGGTCCGTTAGGTACGCCGTTTGTATCTTCACCTTCCGTATTCTTTCCGTCCTTAGCGCCCATAAGTCATTATCGCTGATATGCATGTCCTAACCTGTCGATAGCTTCCCCCATCTCCCGCATACACACTCGCAATCCCTTTCAACGTCACGCTTCTTACGAGACCTCGCTTGTCCCAGCTCCTTATCTCCCGCAGGATCGGGCCCTCTCTCCAGCCTCAGTTGCCCTGCCGTCCCCTACCCCGAGCGAGCTCGAGTCACCTTCGGCGATCTGACCGAAATCGATTTGTTTTATTTTCCCCTTGTGCTCGCACTTTCGCGATGCTTTGATGCATCTTGGGACACGTTGCATTTTGTCTCTACGTTTTATTACTGTACACCTCTACTATTCCCAGACATACACCGTTGGATGTTTTATCCCCATTGTGTAACTCTATTATTGTCAGAACCTCCCCCGGGCCGCTTTATCGTCTGTCTAATCCAAGACGAGAACATATCCCACTAGTACTTATTTTACATATGATATTAGGATCTCTTTTGCCAAAGTATATTCGCTCCTTTTTTGTATGAAGTCCCTGTATTTATTTATCTCGTCTCGCTCGTCTGAGGTTCTAGAAAAAAAACGTTATCGGCCGTTCCTTATCTTCCTGGTCACGTGAATCATCTGCGCATCGTCGCACTTACTGCTGGCTGCTGGACTTGGGCTTGCCTACCTATCTCCAATCTATCCCCGCGCTCACCCTTACGGTGGTCATGCTTGACTCATCGATAAAGCATCCGAGATCTACTCTTTGACTTCTTTACCTCCCTTAATGATCCCGCTCAGATTCCCTTCATTGCCCTTTGCCGTATACACGGATCCCATATTCCACTCTTCATAGAAGCGCAAATAAAGGGGCGGTGACTGTCGGCTTCCAATCTGCTGCTCCGCGCACTGCGCTCACCATCTGGGTCTGGCGTACTCCTCGGTAGCGAACAGCGTAAAGTCTCGTACTCCTTTCGTTCTTTCTCGCAAAGCAGCAACTTTGAATGTCATCTCGTCATCGGGTCATTTCACGGTATTTCCATGCTTCAAGAACCGGCGCAACAGGGGGGACGGGGGGTGCGACCAGCACCGCCATCGTTACGAGAACAATCGTCGTCACCATCGCATCCACATATTTGCGCATTCCGGCCCTACTGTATCACTGTGACCGGTCCCTGTGTCGTATCTCGTCCCATTTCTGTTTTGTTCGGGATCTGTAGCAGTCCCATGACACAAACGCAACACACCACAATACATCATAGCCTATCAACGGATGCAACTTGGGGTGGGGGAACCACAGGGTGGCCCTATTGGGGTAAACGATCTGGAAAATGAGATTCTTTGCAAGGGGCGAATTGTGTTTTTGGGGGTTGAGAAGATGCGTTCGTTCTACGCCGTTCGTCGGTCACTGAAGTACTGAAAGGTAAACGCGTAAACGCGTACTTAGCTCTTTTGTGTTGTGCCAGCCGCGACATCCGTTTCCGTCGGGCTATGCCTGAAAAGCGAAGTTTGGGCACTCCTGTGTGGTCCTCGGACCGTCTGAGACCTGTCGACTAAAGTGGCAGGCAGTTCTCTGCCGTTGGGATCATGACGCACTCTTCCACCTACCCTCGTCGGTACGAGACCGACGTCCCAATTTCGCAGATGTGGATGTGGTGTGCTCTCAGACTTAACATTGGTCGCGATTTGTTTTCCGGGCCTTACGAGAGCTTCCCATATGCCCGATCGAAGGTGCTGATATCTTTTTGTTTTGCCAATGGACACGGTACCCTTCGAGCTCGCTAACCAGAGTACCACAAGGTTGGTGAAACAAAAGATTCTTCAACAGACTGCCACGTCATTGGTCACTTCCCTCAAATCGCCCGTGGTATGGTACTCAAAAAAGGTGCTCTTTATGCGCTGGATTTATTGTATACGATTGCGGAAAATGCGGGACATGGACCTAAAAGGAGCTCTGTGTGGGACCCCGAACATTGTGGAATGATATGGTAAATGCCACCGATCATTCACAGCTTTGCCAATCCTGACGGTGAAGGGACGGGATCGGGGAGCTCGTAGAGTGCATCTAGCTCCACTTTGTATTTGGCATATGCGTCCCGTCTGCCAGGGTTTGGGAATGCGAGTATGAGGCGTGAGCGTCGGACAAAACGAATGTTTGGCGCACCTTCGGAGTTTCAGAGTCGGCGTCAGCGTGTTATCAGCTATACTAAAGGGGTCAAGGCTCAGGTGTATACGTTTGAGCTGTTCGAATCTTGAATAACACAAACGCCATCAGTCAAACCAGATTCACAACCCAGGAAAATGACCCACCCTTTAAGTTTTCCAGCTCCTTTATTAAGTTCCTGCAGAAGACCGTCTACGATCCGCGGGTCCCTACAGATCTCCTCCAACGCCCGCATATCTGCTGCGTCGACCCCATGCCCGAGAATGCGCGAAGCGAAAGCAGCGAATTGCACAGGATCCGGAACGATTACCCCGATAAGGTATGACTTCAAACCATTTCCGTGGACGAAAACTTGCATGACGGTATGATTGCGGGAGTATACGTCCTCGATCTTCTCCAACGCGACATACTCGCCCTGCGCAAGCTTCATGATATTCTATTTACAAGCTGAGTTAATATGTGCGACTGATAGCAGTGTGTACTATGCGCACCTTCACGCGATCAATAATCCTAAATCGCCCATGATCGTCGATTTCTCCGATATCGCCAGTATGTAGCCAGCCCTCAGGATCTATAGTCTCTTTGGTGTTTTTTTCGTCTATCTCGTCTCGTCAGGGGCGCTCGACAGACTATACTAGCTCTCAGCTGACCTTTGTAGTACTGAGTGAAAACGGACGGGCCCCGACAGCATATTTCACCTCGAGGGAACGGTTTATCCGATGAAGTATAATTCATAGCCGGGACATCGACTAGTTTCATTTCCACAGCAGGTTGGGGAGGACCGACGGTTCCGCTCGACGTGGGGTCTCCCGAAAGACCTCTTGTACTGAGGGCACTATTCTCTGTCATGCCATACCTATCACAAATCGATTACGGGTAAATCACATGACCCGAGTAAGGTGTCTTACCCTGAGGCAGGGAAAATGGTCAGATACAGGCCAAGAAAATAACGAATAGCTCACCTTCTGCTATATCACAAGCAAGAGCTATCTTGAGGAAGTCGAGCACTTCAGCGCTGATTGCAGCAGATCCGCAGATAACTAATTTCACGTTGCCTCCCAAAACGGTTTGGATCTATGCCACAACGGTCATACACGACCATACAGATGTTGAACACCACCATACCTTCCTGAATACTAACCTATCCCATAAAAGATGTGTGGTTACCCCCGTTGCATGAAAATTTTCGAGCTTTGTCTGTACGGCACGCCGGAATATGGCGCCTTTCAAGCCAGGGACATTCCCAGCGACCATAGCAGCCTGGTATATGCGATTCAAAACTCGTGGCACGGAGGGGAAGTAATTGGGCTTGAGGATTTGTACATCCTCGAGTAGTCGAAGAGGATCGCCCGTGAAAAAGCCGATAGCACCTCCAAGGGCAATGACAGCCATCTGATTAACTCGCTACGACCGACGGTTAAGAAAGATGAGCGCGAACAATAAATTGCCAACAAACCTCGTAGATATGTGCCAGCGGAAGATAGGACAACAATGTGACGCGTTCCTCAGGGCCAATGGAATATCCGTAGAGATTTGATTGAGCCGCCATAGCCAAGTTACCATGGGTGAGCGGAACACCTTAACAAAGTGGGTGAATCGAGGGAAGTGATTGACTAAATTTGTTACCTTTTGGTACACTAGTAGTTCCCTGGTCAAAGCGATCAACCTCAGTAAGACTAAACACGGCACCCATTGAACGAAACTTACCGAAGTGTAGCAAATGGTGACAAGGTCCTTGTGTGAAGGTTTGATGATATCGCGACAGTGCTTCTTCCCGAGCTCTTCCACTGGAGGAGCGTTAGTACCTAATATCAAGCCCATGAGACTAAGTATGACCTACACTCGCTTAGTTCTTGGAGTTTGATACCCTGGGTCTGAGACCATGCCGATGCGAACTGTTTGGTTTCGGGTTCTAGTTCATCCATGACCACAATGAGCTTTAGTTGAGGGTGACGCGGCGCTGCCTTGAGTAGTGTGGCCAAATGGTCAGAGGTTGTGAAGATAAGGCTAAGGTGAGCATGGTCGATGCTGAATGACCGTCAGATCGTACATGAATTGACCGTGATTATAGATCTTACATGTATTCTGAGAGGTATCAAAGTTAGTTCCGGGTGAATCCAGTCTTTGTGTCTCACGAACGCACCGACAGCTTCATCTCCAAGGGTGTCATAAAGGGTGACTCCGACCTTCCCGTACGCATTTAACGCCAGTTCAACGAGCACACATTCTGGTTGAAAATTGACATTGAGCTGCAGACTGAGCCGGACCAGGAGTGAGAAACTTACCAGGTCTGTTCGGACTCCAGATACCCACCGTGGGGCATTCCCCACCACCCACTGTTCTATTCTCAAAGAGATGATGAATAGCACTGCCTATGTGGCGTCTCCTCTCATCCGCCTGTGCGTATGTTTGCCAGACGTAGTGTCGCGCATATGTCAAAGGATTCTTTGAAATGACCGGACGGTGTCCCAAGAATGTGTTATCCTTGGAAAGCGAATAACCGGCATCGAAGACCTCAAGAAGGGTGGTGAGAGAGCCGGGAGTATCAAAGTCCACATAGCCAAAAGTTGCTATAATGAATACGAAATGTTAAAATACAAGGGGGGAGCATGAATCTGGGGAATGAACAAACCGTTCCGATAGTGAGCTGGCAAAAATTAAATTTCGCGATGGTTATTAGCCAAGACGAGACTCGTCCAAACAGGAAACAGTCACGCACCGGTCTGGCCAGGCCGCTTGGTTCCAGGCACTTCGAAGGCCTGTCTCTTGTAGTCGACGTTGTCCGGTATGGGGACTACCCTGTGAATTGCCGCCATCGCTGATGGAAGAGCGTTTCTAAGCTGGCTAACGAGGATTGTGCGGCGGCATATAAGCAACTTCCGTTCGGCTACGGCTAGAGACGAACCGGCGAAAGTTAACCCGTAAGGCTGTTTAAATCACGTGTGAAGTTGTTTCTCTCCAATATGATCGCACAGTTACTCGTGACTCGATTGGAGCATTCATATTCCCATTAAAAAAATATTTCCACGTCCTCGACATAAATAGCAACTAGTTCCGTGAATATATTCACACACAACCCTCACAAATACACACTATGGAGCATTCAGAACGATCTATCATACTACGCGTGAGACATATCATCCAGAAGTAAGTGAATGCTCCAAAAACTCACCTTCATGAATTCCTCATAATTGATCGTAACCCATCCATCGCGGTCCGTGTCGGCACTATATTTCATATCAGTACCCTCCGTGCAAGCGAAAGCAAAACATGAGTACCGTTGGAAGGATTCTGTCAACGTCTTCACCGCAACGCAAGCCCTTACGAAGCGATCGAACGTGATCCCTGGTGGAGGGCCGTACCCCGTGGACGGTCCAGTTGCTTTATCGGTAAAAACACGACCATCGCATCAAACTGACCCGTAGATTCCACATGGGGCTTACCGTATTTCTGCTCGATAAGTGTGAGGAGGCTCGGTGCAAGTCGGTAGCCAAAACTCCGCAGAGCCTCGGCTAACTCGTGTCCGTCAATTGTACCAGATCGATCCTTATCAAAGTGCCGGAAAACGCCCTGCCACTCGCTAATGTACTTCCAGAGACCCGTGAATTCTTGTGGTATTGCTCGTTAGTTGGGGGGGCATCGACTTGGGTCTAGAGAACTACACACCTTGAAACCCTATAGTCCCACTCCGATCCGTGTCCTAGATAGAGATACTTAGCGTGGTCGTCGTCATGACAGTGACGACTTACGAATATATTCATCAGCATCTTCACGGTATCAAGGTCGAATCCTAAAGTAAAACGTGGCTGTGTAAGCATGGGAATGTGGCATTTTGACATAATCAGAGCCAGGCGCGCTCCAAGAATGGAGAGACAGGCTCATGTTCCTCGAGTCACAATGGCGATGGCCGTAGCTCGATCTCAGAACGATCAGAGTTGGGGATACTCACTCGACCAGTTTCCTGCGATATACCAAGATCCGTCAGCCCGCATTCAAAGAGGATATGGGGAAACGACGTTAACCATTTACCAACGCGGCTTGAAGCTCAGCCACGGAGATCGCGCCAGACCTATCTGTATCAACCGCAGTGAACCATTGCCAAAGCTGTGGGTCTGCATTGTGGGGGGGAGTTGAATAGGGATGGCCGATTTGGTTAGGATAATGAGCTTGATAGGCTCGAGAGGATGAAGAGCTGCGGGAGACACCAGCAGCGTAGTTGGGAGCGTACATCAAAAAAGGACACGAGAGTGGAAGAAGACTAGGGCAGGGCAGAGGATGAGGAATCAGCCAGCGCAATAAGGCCTCTAAATTTAGACACCGCCTATTACAGTAAAGTACTGCCTCCCTCAGATAAAGTACAGTAACCCCTTGCTTTGTTCCTCTCCAGGGCCAATGGCCAATCCTATGCGGCTTTTCCAATTCGAAACTGAAATTAACACTGCGGTCACTTTACAAGCGTGGTACTTCGTCACCAGTGCCGCCCGTTCCCTCCCTTCCCCTTAGTCATCAAGACAGGGCACGTGTCGGTCACGGGTGCTAAAGCGGCACAACCGTGACTTCGCATCCCACTGCATCATACACAGCACCCATACACGGTGTGCTCGGGCTCTGGCAAGCAACAACTTGAAGTGTGAGGGAAACGTCTCTGTTTCTACCTCCGCAACATTCATGCTCGACCGCTGACGCTCTACATCGGAAAAGGTTTCCACCATTCGTCTTGACGCTTCAGGGTGCGCCTTGCCATGTCCAGTCCCCATCTCAAAGCGGTCTTGTTTGATGTGCGCCTTCCTTTCCACCGCGCCACCGGCATGTATGTTTAATGATTCTCTCTCCAAGATTGGCGGGGTTGTTGTGCAAAGTCCACTCTTGGCAATCCGTGACTACGAAATTGAGCATGGACTCCCCAATAACTACATCAACTGCTTGATGTGAGCTCTCCGACGGGAATTCGGCGCCAGAGTGCTCATGAAGGGTCACATATCTATTACGCAGCACCAGAAGGGGGTCACAAGGGGCGTGGCAGAAGTTCGAGCGGGGAGAAATTTCCCTGTTCCCCTTCTATGAACAGTTTAGTCAAGAGCTGTCTGACGTGCATAACGGCAATAAATGGTACGTTGAGTACTGTGAGAGGAAGGATATAGGTAAGCCACGGAGTCATTCTCCACAAAACGTCAGTACGATTTTAATCGGGTAACAGCATGTGCCGAGCTTCCGCAGAAGTTGTCCATCGACGGCCGGGAAGTGAGCTCTGTCCAACATTTAATGCACAGATTCTCACGAACATGGCAGCTTTTCGGACGCATGATGAGAACGGGTCAGAAGGTGGATAAATATTTCTATGAAGCCATCTTGCGAATCAGAGGTTCGATGGCCTCTTGACGCTCTTCCCTTTCGATTTATCGGCGTTTCCTACGTTTTCTTAGCGGCTGAGCGTTGGCGCGTCATCGCTCTCACGAATAACTACTCGAAAATTGATGCAACATTCCTCGGCATCGATGACCGACACTTGACACGATACCCCGGTGTAACTCTAGAGTCCGAACTCAGGTTTCTTGGATGGGAAAGTGGCGCAGTTCCGCCACCTATTCGCGAACTATTTGACGATTTCGTGGACTCGAGCGAAGTTGGAATGAGGTGGGGCGACTCA
>Ga0307510_10010799_pt1 | contig 10857 bp, 7 predicted proteins | sample 12_EM_MG_FD_207224 | JGI IMG/M metagenome (GOLD analysis project Ga0307510, IMG submission 207224) | Populus trichocarpa ectomycorrhiza microbial communities from riparian zone in the Pacific Northwest, United States - 12_EM | ecosystem: Host-associated > Plants > Roots > Unclassified | place... | reverse complement strand
TGGATCTCAAAAGGCGAATAAAGATCGTGAAATGGCCAGCCTTCTCAAGGATTTTGGTGACGTTTGTGATGCCGTGTGGTTGAGCTGCCTGTGTCGGGGTTGCAGCTGGAGGTTGTGCTACAACTACCGCTGGTGCCTGTGCTGGGGTTGCAGCTGGTGACGTCTGAGCAAAGGTAGTGGTACAATGGAGGAAAAGAAGGAAAAATGCAAAGGGGAAGAGTGAGTACTGTTGCTTCATCTTTATATTCTCTGATATCTTGAAACAATACTAAAATACCAATGCAAATTAAGCTCGATCGATCGTTGAAGTGTTGATGTGTAAGGAAGGGATAGAGTGAGGTTTTTATAGTGGTGGGAAGAGGATCAAGTTAGGTTTAATGTACAATTTTAGTTACAAACTAGGTTATTATGTAGCACCTTATCTTACTTCAAAAGGTGGAGGGTACTGTCAATGGAGAAGGAAATTAATTTAACAATGCTGCAGCAACTAGTTTGCTTGGAAAAGCAGGAAGAGATTTCAAGTGGGTGCGACAGCAAATGAAGATGTCAATGATTTTCAAAATTATAGCTCTCAGCATCAACAGGAAGAATAGTTTTATGATTGATAGAGCCTTCAGAGACATGCATGGTAGCTGAAGATAGTGCAACATTCACTTGCATTTTTGGTAAATACCACATTACTTTCTTCATGTAAAATTGATGTTGAGGTGTGCAATTATGTTTTTTTTTTTTTAAATAACTTTACAACCCGAAACGTAAAATAAATTGGTTTTATTTTAATTAGATGAAAAAAAAGATTACAATGATAGATTGAAAAAAAAAAACTTTTTTTCAAGAGCATAAAAATGATATTTTTCAATTTTTAACCAATTAAATATAAAAGGATAAAAAATGATAAACAACCGGCATGAGTCAACATGTGTTAGCATAATAGATATGTAACTTGAACAATAAAAAACGAGTCAACTTGGGTTAACCGGTCAAACCTGAGCTGATAGAAAAGAAATTGAAGAAAATCATAAAGCCAAATACTAAAGCCAAACCTGAGCTGATTTTTCATCATAATTTGAGTCCAAATCATTTTAATTTTGAAAATCGTGATTGAATTTATGTAATTTTAGGACTGGATTGAAATTATTTATACAATCTCTTTTCTAAGTTGACAAGTCCTATAATGCACAAATGGTGGATTTGGTACAATAATCTTGCTCTTTGTTGCTTCCTTCACCGAGTCAAGATGGAGTCAATTGAAAAAACCAAAGGTAAATTGAATAATGGTGCAGTCAGTTTGAATATACGCTGTTCTTTTCTTACCAGTTATGTAATTATAATATATTTTTACTATCATGCATGAAATGTTTTTCAATAATAATATAAAATCCTATTTCTTATTTTATATATTATATATTATAATACATTTATAGTCCTATCTAAGACGTGCTTGTTAAATATTTTTTATTGCACTTATAATTAAAAATATGAGCATGATTGAACAATTATAGCATGCAAACATCAATTACAAATTAATTAGTTTTTTTTATGTATATTAAGAATATGCCTTTCATATATTGAATATACCTTTCATATCGCTATAATGCATTTTAATATATACATATAAGTTAAATATTAGTTTTTAATTTCTAGATGATTTAAAATTATCCGATCTTATCGCATCTTATATATAGAAACCGTCAGCATTTTAACGTGTACACTGATCTTGATTTGTCAACGGAATAAAATGAGCTGGAAAGCTCGATAATACATATATAAAAAAATAATATTTTAAAAAGAATATAAAAACATTTTAACTAAAATATCTTGTAACCATTTGTCTTAATATTGAATTAGTGTAGACATTTTTGTATGAAAATTAGTGAAGTTTATTGATATAGTTGGGTTGAGTTTGAGTTATAATTTTATTTAATTCAATTTTTAATATTTTATAAATTATAAATTATATATATTTAATTTTTTTATTTGAGTGAATTAAATATAATGAGCTTGGCTAATTTCTTTTATAAATATTATAGATATCAAGAGTTAAATTTATATCACTAATTTTTAAAGGTGTGATGACACTTTTAAAATTAAATTAAATTTTCAAAATATTTATCGTGATTATATTCTAATTACCTCCTCCTACCTTTCAACAATGAGATTTTTAAATAAAATAAAAATAAATACACAATTCATAAAATATCAAATGTAAAAATTAAAAAAATATAATGTATCTGGATTGGATTGAGTTGATCAAATTTTAAAATTCTGACTCGTTATCTTATCAATGATATTTTTTTCTTAGGTTTTTTTATTCATTATTATCTGTATTATATATATTATTTGATTTTGATAAATTAAATAGAGTTAAAAAAAATACAAATATTATATATGAGTAAACTTTTTTAAACACGTCTAATGAAAATCATTGAATGTGTTGATATTACTTCCAAAAATAGGTGGGACGTGGGAAGGAAATCTAAGAACAAAGTGCTCGTTTGTCTACATATTAATTTTAAGTTTCAAACTGTATTTAACTAAAAAAAATTGGGTTTGCTCGACTTGGTAAAAAAAGTGGAGTCTTTCTCCACTTAATAGGGTCTGTAAAATCTAAACCCCAACCCCTAGCAAGTCTCCCCTTCTTCTTCACTTCTACACTCTACTTTTTCGGCAAGAAGTGCCCTTTAATGCAGCACTGCATTTGCCTATACCTGTGTTTCTCCTTCATCTAGCTGACCAGCCATCTCCACTATTCCAGGTCAAGAATCTTCTCTCTTCCTTTTCTTTAATGATTATCACACTGGTTTATAGACTACTGATTTCCCATGTTAATTTGCTATAAGTTTGGTTCACTTAAGAACTTGAGATATTGAAGTGGGAATCTCTTTTTCTTCGTAGAAAATAAGAATTGGAATCATAGATAAAATGGGGATTTTGTTTTGGTAACATCAATTATTTATTACAGCAGGCTTGGTTTCATGTAAATTAAATGCTAGTTTGGACTGGATCGGAATCAGAATAGTATTAGTAACTCCAAGTGAAGCGTATTTTGATGTGATTTTAGCGGATTCTTTTCTAGCCGTACAAAGGGGGAGAAAGGGTGCGAACTGAATTATGGTTAATAATTCAAAGATTTCAAGGATTTGTACAGTACCTAGCCTAGTAGGTGATTGCGGTGAAATTCAGGAATTGGCACTGGTTTCAGGTGCTGCTAATCTTGAGGTTCAGCAGGCTTATGAATCACATGACACAGCAACTTCATTGAGTTTGGGTTCGGGTTCGGCTCGGTGTTACAAGCTTGGTCCGTGTTTTGATTCGCCATCATCTGTTGAAGAAGATAACAAACCTGTGGCTGCAAGGTTGTCTAAATATTACCCTTCTGAGAAAGCCAAAATTCTGGTGCAGAATTTCTCAAGTTTGGTTTCGTGGCATAGTTGGTGCAAAAATTCCAGCCCAATTGTTGGATGGCATCTACCAGATGAAACTTACTGTAATTGGGTTAAGAAGTTGGAAAAGAGACTTGAACAGAAATGGCGTGACCTCCGAATTTATGAAGCGATTATGCTGTCTACACGTCTCATTTCCTTTGACAGTCCTCTCATGTCTGCACTCATGTGTTTTTGGGACAAAAGTTGCAATGCTTTCCTCCTCCCTGAAGGTCCGATGGGCATAACAATGGAGGATGTGGTCGCAATCACCAGTTGTTCCCCAGTTGGCATTGAGTTATCTACATTAGGGACTGACCCGCCAGATGTAAAGAACACTTATCTAGGGATTGGTGTATCTAGTTACGGCAATTTTGTGACTAGAGCTATGGCGCTCAGAGATAAAGAACAAGAGGAAATGGCTTTCTACTTGTACTGGATATGCAAGTTTGTTGTTTGCAATCGCTCAGTCATGGTTCTGAAGGGCTTTCAATGTGTGGCTGAGACCATCTTTCATGCAAAGGGTCCAATAGCGCTTGCCCCCTTCTTACTTGGCCTTGCCTATAATTGCCTAGGCAACATTCTCAGATCAGATTTCAGTGAACATGTGAGTGGGCCTCTATGGCTGGTCGTGCTATGGGCGCAGGCTTATTTTAATCCTATTGCAGCTAGTAGTATTTCTACACATCTTCAAAGCCCAAGGCAACAAAAATTTAATAGCATATACTCATATGGGGATTACATAATTTTCAGCCAGGTTCATTGCGAGAAAACTTTCGGGGAATGTTTCAGCTATTTAACTGACAACAAAAGGAAACGCCAAGGAGAGGAATGGAACCCATTTCTTAAAAGGGAATTTGGTGCTGACTGGTTCCGTACTTTCACGCTTCATCAGAAACACACTAGAGATGAAAAGGATGCCTGGAAAGCAGTTCTCATTGCTCGAGATTTACCAGCATATTTTAGTCCTCCTTCATTTTTCCTTGAACCTTACTCCCCAAATCAGTTTGCTAGGCAACTTGGACACCTCCAATCAGTTCCTGTCCCTTTCTACCAAACTATCAACCAGCCTTGGCATTCTAGGAACACTGTGGCTGCTAATGTTCTTAAGCATGCAGAGAAGGACTATTTCATCAGAAAGTCTGCGATGTCACAGGTAAATCAGATTCATTGGTTCCCATCTTCAGATCATGCCTTTGATTTTTGGTGGTTATGGTGCTGGGCAAATGTTGCTTCATATGTCTCTGAGGCAAAGAAACATTTTGTTTCCAAGTTTGGAAATGGTCCCAGGAAGATGCATAAGAAACGCCGTGCAACACGTACTCAGAAGTTGCAAAGAGGTATCTTATAACTCCCCTCCCCTCTTTTCAAGTACATTTTAGAGTTCTGTTACTCAACTGTTAGTGTTGGTATGATAATTTATGTGGACAGCTCCAAAGCGTAGAGCAAGAATGGTTTCAGCTCTTTTAGAACCATCCCCCGAAGGAAGAGGTGGAGGAAAAGTAGAAGTAGAAGTAGAAGTAGAAGAGGAAGAATCATCGTCGTCGTCATCAGAAGATCTGCCTTCTAATAAAGAAGGAAAAGGAAAAGAAGTAGAAGATTGCGAAGAATCATCATCATCAAAAGATGATGATGATGAAGAAGAAGAAGAAGAAGAAGAAGAAGAAGAAGAAGAAGAAGAAGATGATGATGTTGATCTGCCTTTGACAAAGTTGCGACATCAGAAGCCCTCTGCTGATGAAGTAAACATTTCTTTCAACTTAGCCATTTAAGTCCATGATGAAGCGATTTGGAAACTGAACTTGAAATTTTATTTTGCCTTGATAGAATGACATGACATTAGAAGAGTATCCATCCTCTGAAGATCCCGTAAACACTGAGCATGATCAGGTATTCTTTATTTTTTTCAAAAGAATGAATAAAAGAAACAGCATAAGCTTTGGAGAACAATTTGAGATACAAATTATCTTGAGTATTAACTGAGAAAGCCTTAGCTTTCCGTCGTAGGCAGCACTTCACTATGTAGCAATTTGTTCAACAAGATCATCTGGTGCCTGACCACCGTTGAAATTGAATTCTATCTGTTATTTCTTTCCATCTGCACCTGATAAATGTAAGAGCACCATGGTGATCAAAGACAAACAGATGGGCATTTTCTACTCCTGATTCATTTGTAGCCCAAGATTATCCAGAACTCATAGTCCCTACTGTCTTGATCCAAAGCACTTTGCTTTACTGTTAGAATCTTATGTATTTCTTTTGCAGGATGCCATTGGAGAAGGTGACTTCACTCCTCAACAGAACCATGGCCCAGCTGTGAATGTTGAACAACAGAGAAAGAAGCTTAAACAATACATGGACATGTCAATAGAGTCCATCTACGAAACTGATCAATTGAACAACATGGAGAGAACTGTTGACGCAATCTATCATCATTCAGGTGATGCGTTAGAGACCCCCATTCTGGGAGATCTAAGGAAACAACTGACTGGCCTCAAAAATAAGATCCCATCTCTCTTGTCTTCAATCAAATCTGCCGAATCTGAATGCGAGTCTCTTCACAAACAAAATCCTGATCTGCCAGCTAAGCTAAACCAAGAGAAACTGGCATTACAAGCTGACGAATCACGTCTTTCAGAGCTCACAAGTGAAGAAGCTATACTTGAACTGGAAATCCAAAAACTAATGGCAAAGAAAGAATCAGTTCTTTCTCAGAAAACCTCAGCAGCTGAGAGGGCTGAGAGGAGAAAGCAGAAAATGGAAGAGCTCAAGAACATAGAGGAAAGCATCAAGAAGGCAGAGTACAGTTGTTTCCAAAAGAGAAATGAAATGAGTAAAGTAAATGCAACCATTAACGCGACTTTGATGGACGCCAAAAGGGTTTTGTTCAAATGATTTTTCTTTTCTTTTCGTTTAGCAAATACATGTAATTGTGAACCTTGTAGTACTTCTTGCCTTCTGATCAAACAAAACAACATTCAACGTTATATTTCTCAAATTGGAATGACATGTAATGTAGGTTTTTACTTGCCCTATTGCTGCTCTACTTTTTTCTCTCCTGATATTTGTTTTATTCATGTGCTTTTTGTTTTTTCGTTTTTTTCAGCATCTTTGGTAATATTAATTGGTGTGCTGTTTTGATCACATCATTCTTAGAATGCTAGTTGTTCCATGCAAGGATCATAAACAAACTTATTAAACATGGTCAGTCCAATATGATGTCGTTCTAATCCCATTTCTTCAGAAGCAGAGATCAGGTCATGAGGAGGAGGAGAAAGAAAAGGAAGCAGATTGTCCTCTAATGGAACCACCTTTTGATGGACAGGCTTTTGGTAGTTTTCAATTTACATGTACTGCTTAAGAATTTGCGTTCTTATGCGAAGGTTGCTGGATTTCAATGGAGAACCAGAACTTCAAGAAAGGATAAGAATGGTTAATATGCGGTGTCCGCGTAGTATGTAGTAAAGAGGGCACTGCCAAGTCTCGGGAAAAAAGGTCAAGTTTTCTGAGGGTGGGGTGTGATGTGGGGATTTCTTCTAGCTTGCACAAGGATGGTTGGTGGAGGATCAAAAATTTTCAGATTGGTCATGAGATTGGTCTGAATGCTACCCCATTCCTTGAGCGACAGCATCTATCAACGTCAAATGATGGATCGGGTGTGGAGGAGGAAGAAGAGGAGGAGGAAGATGAGGAGGAGGGGAAAGAAAAAGAAGAAGCTGGTCACTCATCTTTGCCTAATGGAACTGAAAATCCTTTAACACAATCACCGTATGATGGGCAGGTTTTTCGTTGTTTGCAAGCACTGGTGCCGCATCTGAAATCTTATGCGAAGGCTGTTGGGTTTCAATGGAGAACCAGAACTTCAAGAAAGGATAAGAACAAGGGTGGAATATGTACTGTCAGCATGGTATGTAGTAAAGAGGGAGCCAACAAGTCAAGAGGAAAGAAAAACAAATTACGTAGGCCAACAAGTAAAGAGGGAGCCAACAACTTCTTCCTTGAAAAAGGATGGTTGGTGGAAGATTAACAAAATTAATTTGCTACATTGTCATGAGAATGATCCCAATGCAGCCCCATTCCTTCAGAGATATAGAGTGATTCCTCCTCGTATGCGCTATCCATTAGTGTTGGGGGGGTCTCAAGAACCCAGTCCTGATAAGGTCCATAGAACTCCATTACCTTGTGATAATGCTTCACGTTCGATAGATGATGCAATAATGGGAGAGCAACCATCCTTTGAAGCTCCATTTTTCAATCAGTTTCTTTTTGGAAAATGAATGAATTTCATAATCAACAAAACGTCAAAATCTTTAGGAATTAGGGATCATTTCAAAATACAATGCAGCTTGGACTTGGATATCCATACCCATGAACCACTTTCATTTCCATGTCAGTCTTGGCTATTTGTAAAAAATTCCTGCATTTTTCCCACCAGATTTCAAGTGCCCAAGCATCAAATCCATGTCTTGCGTGTTAAGTAATGGGTACTCCAGCATAAATGAAGAATCAAACAAACATATACAACAGTGGCAGGACTTAAAAAGCAACTCCTAGAATTACAAGGAGACTGAAACTAACAATAGAAAACTAAAGAAATTTGAGACCCAAAAGCTGAAGATTAATGAGTTGAAAACAAGATTTATTGTTTGTCACCTGGCGAGATCCTATAGATATCCTTAGGACCGTCCGAGAAGGCACTGTAGATCTTTGGCTATATTACCTTCCATTTCACTTCACACTGTGAAGTTCAGTCTATTTCATAGCAAGGTTTGCTGGATTTGTGAACAGTGTTGAATGTTGTCCGTTATTTCTTCAATCCATGCTATTGCCACTCTGAGATGAACTCTACATGATATCATCTTCTTTCTGAGCATCATATACTCTCTTTCCTTGGGATCCCTTTTCGCTGTTGGAATCTTATGTAGTTCTTTTGCAGGGTGCCATTACAGAAAGGGACACCACTTGTCAACAGAGCTGTAAATACTGAACAGCAATGGAAGAAGCTTTGAAGATATATGAATAATTAATAACGTCCAATTTAGACAATATTACTCAACTGAGTGACATGGAGAGAACTGTCGACATTCTGATCTGTCATTATTCGGGGGATGACATAAAAACCCTGATTCTGCGAGATATGAAGCAACTTCTCGCTGAACTCAACGACAGGATTTCTTTTATGGGGTCTTCAAAAGAATCTGCTCAATCTGAACTTGCAAATTTTCACAAAGAAAATCCTGATTTCCTGGCAATACTTGAGAGAGAGAAACTAGCATTACAAGTAGAGGAATCAAAGCTGTCACAGTTCACATTTGAAGAAGCTAGAATTGAAGCGGACATCCAAAAGTTAATGGAAATGAAGGAATCAGTGGTTTCTCAGAAATCTTCGGCTGCAGAAATTGTTGAAGAGGGAAAGCAGAAAATGGATGATTTGAAGAACAAACATTAAAAAAAAATAAAGAAATTTAAGTATAACTGTTTCAAATGGCAGGGTAAAATATATAAATTCAATGTAACCACCATTTTAACTTTGAGGGATGCCAGGCAAGTTATGTTCCATTGAAATGTTTGATTTCCTTGCTTCCAAAATTATTAATTTAATATCTTCTGTAGCTATATATTCATGTAAATATATATTTACTATTAATAAAAACTTAATTTATTTTTAATATTCATATAATATTAGATTAATGAATCTAGAATAAAAGATAAAATCTATGAGACAAAAATGCTCTGCAAAAAAATTTATAAAGTTGTTATAATTATAAGATTCATATTACATCAAAGCATCGTTTCTAAAATATTCTTGATTGATGCTCTCTTAAATACTAAAAATTCATTAGAGCCATAAAGATTTGTATATATTATGTTTTTTTCCTTATGAAATGAAACAATTGCTTTATAAGCTGAGATATAAAAAATATCTAGAACTAATATGTAGGTGTTTACCATAAGACATGTGCACTGAACTAACCCACATGATAATTCCATATGAAGAGATCATTTATGTCTATGAAAAGACTCACGTGACGGTTATGCAAGTGATCCTTAGACTTGAGATTACTAAATCATCTTATATAGAGTATGTTATGTTTTAATTTCATTACATATTATCTTAATCGAGGTAATGAAATGACAAACATTAGTTATAATATGAACTATATGAAGGTGTTTAAGTAATTAAGAAAAGATTTATTACCCTATGTGAATTAGAGAAAATATTCAATCTATTTTCAAATAGTATTGACTAAGAAATCCTTGGCCAAGGTGGAATGAGATTTGAAAAGAGTATCAAATCTTATTCAAACGATCAATTACTATATTATGTAGAGAACAAACACGATTTAGCATGGGACATACGTCATGCTTTAATGTTAAATTAATTAGAACATTATTGATGAAAATATATTAATTATACTGAGAAATTAAACTAGTCACTGAAAGGTTAGTCTAACCACTAATAATTTTATTAATATTTGAGAAATCATGACACGTTACTAGACGATAACCTTGATCTTCAAATATAAATTAATCAATTTTTTAATTGATAATAAATTAAATTGTTTAATTTATTTAATTCTATTTAATTAGAATTAGAATTTATATTTGGGTTAACATATTAGAAATCCAATGAGTCACATTCATTAATAACCATTAATTATAAATTAAATTGGGATGATTTAATTAAGTATGACTTGATTAAAATATATTTTAGAAATTAAAAACTAGAATATAATTAATACAATGATTATATTTCTAGACCTAGAAAAATCAAGTAAAGACTTGATGAAGTTACTTTCTAAAATTATCTTGAATTAATATATGAATATTATATATTCAGGAAATAAATTGATATTTTGCTAATTTATAGGGTTTTTTTTTCAGATTTTCCTATAAATAATAAGCTATGCCTTTTATTTTTTTAGTTGTTATCTGTTAAACACGAAAAACTATAAAAACACAGAATTAGAGCTAGCAATCTAGACATAACAATTTCTCTCTTCTAAATAGAGATTTAGAATATTTCTTACGGGTGATTCGTGTGGATTACTGTTGAAGACCGGACAATTGAATGACTTGTGGTTTGCAACAATTCAGCCTTTAAAGAATTATTTAAAACTGAAAAGGATCAAATCTTCAATAATAAATTCCTAAATAATTTTTAATCTATCTAACGAGATCCTAGAGATTTCAGAATAAATTTATTTCATAATTTTTGTTACGTAAATGATATTCAGAAACCAACAAAAACTTATAATGTTAACCATGTAAATACTTACTTTTTTTTATTATAAAGAAGAGACTTGAACACGAGAACTCTTGGAGAAAGAGAACCCTACTACGCGAAAAAGCATTGTGCAGGCCATAACGATAGCTCATAGTCCACATTATATGCATCCATTGAAAGAGGCCGTAGAGGCACCGCTTCTGGCAC
>Ga0307510_10010797_pt1 | contig 10857 bp, 10 predicted proteins | sample 12_EM_MG_FD_207224 | JGI IMG/M metagenome (GOLD analysis project Ga0307510, IMG submission 207224) | Populus trichocarpa ectomycorrhiza microbial communities from riparian zone in the Pacific Northwest, United States - 12_EM | ecosystem: Host-associated > Plants > Roots > Unclassified | place... | reverse complement strand
TTTTTTGTTTTTTCAAAGTGCCTCTAGGTAATTACTGGCACAAGATAACTGCAAATTTTAATATGGCCTTCAGCCTCTATCAGGGTCATCATTAGTATCAAAACATTTAAAGCATTGTATTCACCAGCCATCCACCACAAATTCAATGAAAAACGAATCAACATCGGATCGAAATTATAGAAAAAAGAGTGTAAGATTATACATGTGATGACACGCTAAAGTCAAAGTTCGTTTGTAATTTTGCATTGACATAACCTTTATCATTAGTTTTCTATGGCAAAAATATTAACATATAGATGTTGTCGCCATATACCACAGACCACTGTCGCACAATTAGAGAAATGTGAAGCAAGAGAAGCGCACACACTTGGTTGACATGTTGATAACTTGCACTAAGCAGTGAATGAGATTCTAAATTAATTTTTATTGTAGTAGAAGAATATGCCAATATTATGAATAGATATTCTTATAACAATAAAAAAATTCCTAAACACTTTGTGTATATGAAAAAATACAAATCAAATAACACATCAACCTATAAAACCATAATTATATAACTTTGAAGGATGAATTCACAATTAAAAATGTCCGATGGCTGAAACAGTTAAAAAAGAAAAAAAACAAAGAGCAATTTCATTGGTCATATGAACCGTGAAAACAACCACATGTCATATAATATATTTAGTAATAGTAATGGGATGCCTAGTATGTTAGTAACTCTTATCTATTTTATCTAGTCCGACTCATAAAATTAGCACCACAGCCTGTCTGCTTGGTTTTTATTGCGGCTGGCATAAATGTCAGTTGGATGGGTGGTGACCCCCATCATACTCCCACTCAAGGGAAGTACGATGATGATGATGATGATGATTTCTCTAGACTTTGTACATAGCATATATTTGTTTGACAGAACAATCAGTGATAGAGAACACCCTCTTAAGTGAATAATATTGTCTATAAAACCTTATACCAACCTCCCAGAACCAGTGACTGGTTGTGCAGACTGATGAAATGATAATGGCAGGAAAAAATAAGGGATCATAGATCTCAACAGGACCAAGCAGGGTCTCAAAACTTATTCTTCAACAATAATAAAATGATAAAGTTAAGGATCCCATACCCATGCAACCAGATTCTGCTCCCCTGTAGCTTTTGAATTGTCAATTGCCTTCCGCCCTGTAATGATTTCCAGTAGAACAACCCCAAAGCTATAAACATCTGATTTCAGAGTTAGTTGCCCAGTCATTGCATATTCTGGTGCACAGTATCCATAGGTGCCCATAACTCTAGTAGATACATGGGTGTTATCCCCAACAGGACCCAGTTTAGCCAAGCCAAAATCTGATAGCTTGGGATGATAACTTTCATCAAGCAAAATATTGGAACATTTTAAATCTCGGTATATAACTGGGGGGCTAGCTTTATCATGCAAGTGCTCCAATCCTTTCGCTGCCCCAGCAGCTATTTTCATTCTTGTGTTCCAATCAAGCCAGTTCTTACCAGGTGGAACTTCTGCAAAAGATTCGATTCAGCCCAACAGCCAAATTAAAAAGTAGATGCCAATAAAAAAGAACATAATGTATATACCATGTAGGTGGTCCTCTAAAGATCCTAGAGGCATGTATTCATAAACCAAAAGCCTTTGATCTCCATCAGCGCAATAACCAATTAGATTAACAAGGTTAGGGTGGTGAAGTAGACTTAACATCAACACTTCAACTAGGAACTCCCTGTTCCCTTGCAAACCATTACGATTAAGTTGCTTGATGGCCACAACCTGCACCAAAGAAAAAAGAGAGATTCACCTTTCACCATACACATCATATTCATGATAGAAGCCCCATTTTTTTTAACAAGTTAATAATCAAATCTCACACGCTAAGCTTCTATAAGAATTGTGCATGTGGGATCCAAAAAATAGCTTTTAGAAGAAATAATAAGAACCATGAGATTAGCAGCACGAATTAGAATATGCAAGACTTACACGCTGCTTGGAAATCTGACTCGTTCTCTACATAAAGTAAGAAGTTGACCAACCTGATTAGTGCTTTCCAGATATCCTTTATACACTCTTCCAAAACCTCCCTCACCTAAAAGACATTCCGCTCTAAAGTTTTTAGTTGCAAATGCCAATTCACGGAATGTAAAAGTCTGTGCTGTAGTGCTATCAGACCCTCCATTTTTAGACTCCCCCTTAACACGCAAAGGGTAATCATTCCTCAGTCTCTCTGCAAACACAAACGGGGGAGAAAAGGATGAAGACAATAAATGATTTGGAAAGTGTCAAAGTAGGGTTTCCACCAATAGAGGAAACCAAACCACAACCATCAACAGCTCAAAAGCAAACACGTATTAGGACAAACACCAACAAGCAAATGAATTCTTGTAATGATCCAAAGAAAACAAAAATTTATAAACATTACTGTCCCTGTTCACAAGGCAACAGCAAACAATCTTATAGCACCCACTCATCCTCACAATGGAACTCGTAATTTGTGATCTAAAATAAAATCAAGTCCATGTAGAATAAAAAACGCGAGGATCCATGAAACCATAGTACTTCGGAGGTATGGGAAAACACAAAGAAGGATAATGAATTAGTGATTGCTAAAACAAGTTAAGCTATTAAGAGCTGTCTGAAAGTTATCATTAAGATTTAGTTTATTGGCTAGAAATACTTGCAATTATAAAACAAAGTAAAATCTTTAGAATGAAAAACAAAGTAACATTATCGAACAAACGAGTGAATAGTCAATCACCGAACGTTCTTTGACTTTGGTCAGAACAAGGAGACAAAATCTCTGATCAATTAAGAAGACACCCAGATAAGAAAAGGCAAAAAAAAAATTCATAATCAACAAAAAAATAACCAAATCCTAGTATATTCAGAAAATCATAAGAAAAACCTGAAGTATAAGATTTATAGACAAACCTGGAGAGGTTTTGGTCTGATCAAGTGGTTTCTGGTTCACGATCACCCTATTCTTGTTGTTGTTGTCGTTGTTTTTCTTGTTCTTTGTAGCCCGTTTTGATATACCAGAACATGGTATCCATTCCATTGCTCTATCTCAAACCTATCACTCTCTATCTACACAGTTTAAGCACTAGCTAAAGATAACTCAAGCGACTTTACTGATTGATACACAGTGGCCATGGACGTTGATGATATGGAGAGAGAAGTTGAAGAAGCCCAACAAGCGCGCTCTCTGTCCGTGCTCTTTTCTTTTTCATATTTGGTGATTGGAGGAAACGGTATTGTTTGGGCCATGTTCTTACGAAACGGTAGCGTTTTCGAGGGGATATCACGGTCTACTGATCACGGGTCCCACGAGCATCGAATATTCCTTTGTCAGGTCTGTCAGTCAATAAAAATGGACGGTTTAGATGAGAGGTTTGTGCAGGCGTATGATGCAGGGGTATGGAAGTAAAAAAGGAGGATGTATTTACTTACTTTTATTTCATTTCAGTAACAAGCAGGCTGCTGACGGCTTCATCGAACCCCACCATCATTTTGTTTCAATTCTGGCTGGCATATTTCGTTCTAGTCAAATAAAAAAAAATCAAAAATCAAAATAAAATAAATTTCATTTTATTCAAAATCTTAGTTTATTCCAAAATTCTGACTACAATATTCTACATCTGTTCTGGTTTTTTTTAGATATTTTTTTTTAATTTTATTATTGAACAATAGATTTATTAAGAATTAAATTCTATAATTTATTTTATTTAAAATATCATATATATCATTTTAATTCTTTTTAGTCAAATTATATTATTTTTTTCCGTCTTTCATGTAGTTTGTTTCAAGAATAGAATGAAAACCTCTCTCTCTTTGTTTGTATTTAGAAAGTCATGTCATGGAAGACGAAAAGAGGAGGGGTGGGGTCGCCGTCGTCGTCTTCTAACCTAATTCGAAGTTATTGTTTATGAAAAAGAAAAACCTTTTTGTGTGCCAAATGGTTGGATTCAAAGTGTAAGACAGGCACGTCCTAAAATACGTGACAACCAACGAAAACACTTCTTTCTAAGAACAGGACCAGGCCGGCCGGCGGGCAGGCAGGCAGTCAGGCGGCGTCAAAATCACGGACACTTCACAGGTTTTTAATATTACCAATCCTTGACTTGGTTTTGCCCCAAAACATGATCCAGCTAAATCCTCCCGCCCCTCTCGCTCTCTCGCTCTCTACACTGTTCCGCTGGGACCACGATAGAGATCTTTGATATTTCGATAACAAAACAACTGTGAAATTGCTGTGGATTAAAGCAGTCTTTTTAAAAAAAATATCATTTTCATCTCCAAAGTTTGTTTTCTCGGATGAGTCTTTAAATTGCAAAATTAAAGGACAATTAGTGTGAAAAAGTTCACTTTATTCTTTTAATTTTTTAAATAACAACTGAGTCATAAATTTAATTTGTTAACTCGAACTCACTTAAATTATTTTTTTAATTAAATATTGTTTTTTTATTAATTTTATCCAACATATTATTATCTTAATATTAAATAAAAATACTGTTTAGTGTCAAGCCATCATTCCAGTAACGCAGCCATAAAAGGCTTTGAAGTTTTTCTCCAACTTTAGCAATGATCTTTGATGTCTTGTTTGCAAAATCATTTCGTCTTCTTTCTTAACTCCAACATATTATATAAAAATTAAAACCTGTTCAAAGTACGAGTCTAGCTCACCATCTAGCTCACGGACACGACCTTGCAGGTTCAACGCAGAGCTGCATATAATGATTAATTGCAGTTTGCAGACATAGGACAGTTAACGTAGTGATTAATGCTGAAGATGATTGGAAAGACATTTAGCAGGAGCTTCAATGCTTAATTACATGCAATGTCACCATAATGAAATCAGAATGTGCGAGTAGTAATCATCTGTTTATGTAGTTGAACATACTGAGAAAGTAGTATTTATTCAAGTATCGAAATATTTATGTGCCTGAAAATTGTTATAAACTTCTTTCCGGAAAGTTGTACACAATGGAATAGCCAAGGCAATAACTGAAAGAGAGGGGGGGAATGTATTCATAAGCTTATGATCGGCAGCAAAGAGAAAAGATGAAATGAAAACGACACGGCCTGTTTCGATAATTCTCATTACCAGCACAAGACTGACATCATGAAGAAGCCTCCGTAACTGAAACAGCTTTGTTTTTGTTTTTGATTGTCATGTTATTTAGCTTTTCCGGAGCCCTCATACTCTTCTGATATCTGGGCCAGAGAAAGCATCAAGTTCGATATCAAATCCTTCCATGGCTGAGATCACTGCTTGACTCTAGTAGTAGGTGCCTGTGAATCAGGTTCAAAGGCTGCTAGGTTTGTGCTCTTCAGAGGGATCTCATGGTTATGTTTTCCTTCATATGTTGTAATAAAAGCTCTTGGATCATCTGATACTCTTTCCACATGCTTGCGAACATTGCATTTGATACTGGTACATCTATAGTAACTCCTGCAAGATGGTTTTTAATGTGCTGTGAGCAAAATTCGAGGAAAGTATCACACTGGAAAAATGCAACAAGTCCATGGATATACTAGAAAACATAAGGAGGGTCTGTTAACCTCAATCAAAGAGATTAAGAGGTGACTAATCATCCAGAAACAACCTAACTGTGGCAGTGGTATGATGTCCCTATATCCTAATGCAAATATGTGTGGGATTGATCAAATATTATGAAAACAACCAAAAACGTTTGTCTTCCAGAGGTTTTTGAAGGCCATATTAGAATCAGATATGAAGAAGATCAGCTTGCAATATACATCTCAAACAAGTCATTAGGTCTTAACCTGGGATATGGATTCCCCTTCACAATCTTCTGCCCATATTTTCTCCATCGAAAACCATCCCCCAAAATCTCAGAATCTGTGGAACTTTGCACCACTACACGGGGCTCTTGTACTCCCTCCCCTGACATGCCACCTTCAGTGGATTGTATCTCAGTTTTCCTATAAGAAGAGAGAGTATTTCCATTACATAAGAATGAAGAGAATAATTTCAAGGGTGATGTATGTAGTAAAATTAAACAGGCATCAGGTCATGGCAAAAGCTTATTGAATTTATTGTAGTGAGGTAAGGGTGTGAAGGGTGGGAGGAAGAAGCAAAGGTAAGTTGGCATAAAACTAACTTGGATTATTTCTTTTGATGATCCAATTTAGCACAAAACAACACAGTGAAAGTGAATTATTTTCTTTTTAATGGTGAAGTGAACGCCTATAGTAGCTGATTTTCAAATCTTTTCACGAGTAGCTTATCTCTTACCTTCTTTTACTTTTAGGTTCATCATTGGCTCCCTCCAATCCCTTGCTTCCATCATCACATTCCCCGCTGACACCACATGAGTTATCAGAAGTTCCCGTACCAGCATTAATTGTGCCGGTTCCAGCAGGATCATAAGATGGTGGAGCTTTACCCTGATAAATTGAATGCACTGGTAATCCAATTTCATTCTGATTTTCTTCTCTACCTTCAGAGCCTTCATTTCTTTCATTGAGTTGATTACTCCATAATGGGATGCTGTTCCTATCTGTAGCATTGCCATCAGATAGTCCTTGTGTTCCTGATGAGTTGCGCTTTGGAGGCTGAGGCTTTGAATGGTTGTGTTCCCCTTTGTAGACAATTTCTGCAATCTGCCCGTCAAATGATCTTTCGACCTTCTTTTTCACTGGACAGTTTGGATAGGTGCACTTGTAGTAGCTCCGTGGATATTCACTTCCTTTTACTTGCTTTTGTCCATATTTCCTCCAATTATAACCATCATATGAAGGTCGGTCCCCATTAGATGCATGAGATAAAGTTTTAGGATCCTCCTCCTGGTTCAGAGATGTTAACCTTAAGGGTTCAGTTGTGTGGTCTGCTTCTGCAGGGGATGGAATATTCTGATGAAGATTTGAGGTAAGCTGGGATGAGAAATTGTGTTTATCTTGTTTTGAAAGCTGAGGACGAGTCTCAACTGGTTGTAACATTTGTTGTGAATTAGTATTGAAGTTTCCCTGGTCAAAAGAAACTCTTGCATTAGTGTCTGACAAAAAAAAAATACAAACAGCAGTTGCTAGACTACCATGGCAGATGTTAAAAATGGGTAGAATTTTGCTACTGACCATATTCGCCAGTAGAGAAACAGTTGCCTTTGACACAAGCTTTGCCTGTGGTTTATATATGATAGTGGCTTTGTTATCAGTACTTGAAGCTTTATTAAACGAATTGCTAACTGCTGTTCCAGAGAGTCCAGCCTGAAAGCGTCCAAGAACATCAAGTTCAGAAGGCAAGAATTCATAATGGAAAAGGGCATTCAGAAGAGCTACGTGATCACCTGTGAAGAAACCAGTGCACCTGGAGCACGATTCACCAGTGGCCTGAACCTCACTGTTTTTGGTCTAATGGCAGCAACTGCTGTTCCAGAACAAACATTAGAGGGTGTGGTATTGATGGCACCCGCAAGCAACTCTGAGAAAGACGTAAAATTTGAGTAACTAGGCCTGGAAGCTACTGGTTTAGCTATAACCACCCTCTCTGATTCCTTGATCTCCATTTTCAATAAATATCTGGAATGTCAATTATAATTTACAGGCAAACGTGTAAGCAACAGCCATTTCAACATCGAGGGAAACTTGGAAGTCCTATCTTCTTAAACCTCAACTCACATTCAACTGAATGCCAACAGAACGTAATAAGGCCGCAGAGATGGAAACATGATTTAGAGACACTCAGGAAAGCACTACTTCTGTTAGTTTGAGTTGGCTTCAGCCTCGCTAACTTCTCAGACCTGCATTATACTGAAATTATATTGATGGCAAATATAATTTGATGACTAAATTTACAAGTAGGTAGAATAGACCTACGCCATAAATAGCACAACAATAACAAAAAAATCATCATCCATGACTCATTGTGCACTATCTCAATATATAATAGCATTGAACCGAAGACACTTGCTCTCATTTCATATATTAATGGAGTATTCTATGATCTGTCTTGTTTATTCTTTACGGAAGGAGAAAACATGTTAAAAGGTGTAAAGTAAAGTACAAACTAGTCCTAGGAACATCTCTCTGCAACTCTCAGTTATTCATTTCTATTACTGATGTTTTATGCGAGTGGAAAGTGAGGTAAAACATAGGACTAATTTCCCAAACAACTCCATCACGAATGATTCAACTTCTTCCAATTTGGGGAATATAGAAATCGTCTTCTAGAAAAAGTTAAACCTTTCCAATTAAAACATGAATAGCAGGTGCAACCATGGAAACACTTCCAAGCACACCAGTCCAATTAAAAATATATATGAGCGCTTTAAGTTGTTCCCGATGTACCTAATTTGATAGAAAATACAATTTGAAGAGGACCTCAGCAAGTAAAACATCGGCAAAAATCCAAGGAATACTCACAAAAGAGAAACAAACAAAACAACCGTGAGTGGATGGGATGGGCAATATAAACACATCTGTTGAATGTAAAAGAATCTCTTCAAAAACCCCTCTAAATGATAAGGACTTGAATGAATCTTTGGTCTCTGGTTGCATAGAAAAACTCATTTCAGTCTCCACAATCTCAGAACTTACTTGTGCATTGCTAAAGCAATGCTTTCCATCAACATGAAGAAAAACTAAAAATTTTGCTTTGACTGCCCAGTTATTGTTGCAAATTCACTCACTACAATTAGGCAAAAAATCACATCACACATCTACTATTGCGATTTCCCCTTGCAATCACTACTTACGGTTACCTAATATCCGCGAGAAGCTCAGGCTGTATCATTTGGTTACTTCTGATATTCCTCTAGTGACCATGAATCTTCATAATTACCTTCCTAAAACAAACAAAAATTTGGGATATAGGCTGACGAAGCATAAGAAAACTTGGGATCTTCTCCTCGAAACCATCAACATCTCTCATAAGCCTTTAAGCTCCCCAGCTTGCAAAATACATTCATCTGGACGTGGGTGCACTTTTAATCTCTAGGCTCTCAAATTAGCCAAATCTATAACCAATTTTTATTATTGTTTTTTAAGAAAAAAAATTATTCAACAGAAAAGGAAAAAAGAACCCAGAAAGATAGGATCTTTTTTACAAGCACGAGCTCCCAAAAATTACAGCAAAATTCAAGTATTGTAATGAAAGTGTTTATCTTTAAAAGTTAGTGGAACTACCACGAAAACCAGTATAGTTTTTAACATTAAATAAAACATTCTCCGTAATCTGAAAAAAGAACGAAGGGCTGTAGAAAAGGTTCAAAGACCAGAAATCTTAAGAAGAGAGAGAACACGAACACAAACCATAGACAGGTTTTAGCTAAAAGAAGGCAGAAAAGAGCAAGAGGTAGTGGAAACTAACCAGAATGGCTATAAGTAAGAAACTAGTAAGGAGTTTCAATGCTTCCGCAAGATCTCATTTACTACTTACTATCTCAGTTTACAACACTAATCAATCTATAACCTGCATTTGCTAGAACCAAGAAGTTCGTGAGAAAATCACCAAACTTTTAATAAAGAAACTGAAAAACGTGACACGGAATGAGAGAACTTGACCTTGGAGACGAGAAATCCTTGACTCAATTCAACAGATGACAAGTGATTCTCTCAGACTTGTATTTCTAGAGATATATAACATAATCACCAGCTTGTCTGTTTAAACTACTGCTTTTTTTTTTTTCCAGCTAAAAGAAGAAGCATTCTCTCTTGTTTTTGAATGAGTAATAAGGTAGTTGACACAATGAACAGTTTTTTTATTTTTTTTTTAAATATGAGTGTTCGGGCTAACTTGGGTGTAACTCGACTAATTCCACGGGCCTTAAAGTTAACGACCATATAAGCCTTCAGTGGCCATCATATAAGCAATCACAGGGCTCGAACCTGAGATCACATATGAAGCAAACCTCTTGGTTTGAAGTTCTTACCACTAAGCTACCATCTAGATAGTTAACAGTTCCCTTTTTAAAAAGCCACGAGGGGGGAATGAGTATTATTTATTTATTTTACGTGAATATAGTTTTTTTTACACAACATTTATTATTATTATTATTATTTATTATAATAGTGCATTAATTAAAAAGAAACTAAAAGGAATCCTAGTAAACCATTTATTATTGTGTGCATGGATTTATTTTTATTATGAATTAAAACAATGAAATGATAATTTTATATCTGCGAACATAATATAATTAATATAATTGACGTTGAAAGCGGGGAATAATATATATTTTCTTTTTTGTTATTTGCACGATGAAAATATTAATATGCTCTTGGAAGCAGAAATTTAAGCATGGAAAGGCACGGCTACTTTTGACTTTTTCATTTTAATTACACAATAAAATTACCTCAATGTTTTTTAATTAGAATTGTTTTTATCATGGCAAAGGTGTTTTTGTCATTTTATTTTTATTATCTAGTTTCAAAAGAGATATTTTAGTATTTTTATCTTTTTTAATTTTAGTATAAATAAAATATTTTTTAATTTAGTAAAAGTAGTTGCATGTGGCGTTGATCGATAATAATACGCATGAGTTTTGCTATGGTCTTTGAATGGCACGTACAACTCTGTTTGGTGACTATACTTTAACTTTCACAATTGCGTTTTAATCTTTATGGCATCGCCTCCATTTGTGGGTGTGTATGGGGAAACAAATATGTCAAGTTTTGCGTCGATGGTTGTTTTTTTCCCTCTCTCCTCCTAGGTTTCAGGCGTCAACCCCTACATATTTTCAAAGCAACTCTTTAATTAATTTTTCTTTCAGATTTGTTTCCTGTTTTTTTATTGTTATTTATTTTATTTTAGACTATTTATAGAATTGGAATTTTCTTTCAATCTAATCCTCCTTTGGTTTTTTCACCTTTTAGATTTGGTCCCTGTTTTTTTTTAA
>Ga0307510_10010796_pt1 | contig 10859 bp, 10 predicted proteins | sample 12_EM_MG_FD_207224 | JGI IMG/M metagenome (GOLD analysis project Ga0307510, IMG submission 207224) | Populus trichocarpa ectomycorrhiza microbial communities from riparian zone in the Pacific Northwest, United States - 12_EM | ecosystem: Host-associated > Plants > Roots > Unclassified | place... | reverse complement strand
AATTAAAATGTCTTCTTTCTCATACTTTTTCTCTCCTCCCTCTTCCTTTTTTATTAAATTTTCACAATCTTTCGCTAGGAACAACGAGGCGTTTGGGAATGGTGACTTGCTATAGGAGGTTATTGCCCTCTTTTTTTCGTTTTCCGTCCTCACCCTTTCGTCTGTCATAAGCACTTCTACTTTAGCAGCCTAGGCATTCCCTCTATAATCTCTATTCCCATCAATTTACCAAATCCAATACAATTATCTCCCTGAGCCTCCCCCGGGCAAAATGAATTTCCAGGAACGTTCATACTCACAAGTCATCACTCGCTAACTCTTCACCTTCCAAACATTTCAACCCCCAAACACTTTCCCTCCCCACACAGACAAACCGCCCGTCCCCCATAACAGCACCGCCATCCCACTAATCTATCAGCTATTCTGCCCATCAAAGGGCCATTTTCCCGCTATGCTCCATGTCGCTAGTGATCCTGTGAGAGAAAACAAACAATAGAATACCCAAAATGCTCGAGTTTTAAATGTTTGAGACGCCCAGACCATTTACAGACCATACTGGTCCTTACAAGAAAAATAAGTGCGCCCCACCCAAGTGTTCTATCAGCCTCGAGCCCTAACCTCCCCCGGGGATTACCGGGATGGATTTCACAGCATATCTATGGGTTATCGAAATCGCCATCGAAATCACAACTGGCAGGCGAAAACCAAAGGACGGGATTTGACTAGACGTGATTATGTTAGCACAACCCCCCCGACACGGGCTTTTGGATACGGCAGCTACACAGTGGCCAAACTACTCCTCGGGTGGAGGATATCAATCCCAATTCATCGGATGACGACGGCAGAGCACTACTCTCTGTTGCTGCCTGGTTTGGGTATGAGGGTGTAATGAAGTCACTCATAGAATGGAGGTGCGAGCAGATCTCACGCCAGTTAAAATACAAAAATCCTACCGTATCCCAAGATCTACCAGCGTCCCAATCGACGGCCATATCTACCCTTCCCACCCACTCTATCACGCCAACCCACTCACCCCCTATGCCCACTCCTAGTATCTCTGCCATCCAATAAAATGTGACGCCTACCTGAGATTTTCGGAAATGTCTCTCCGGCCTTCACAGGTTAGTCCACCTCCACTCCAAATATCCGGCAAATATCTGGGTTCCTGATTGTGCTATCGGACAAGGAGAATGCACCAGGAATACATCCTGCAACCTAAAGTTACCTCCCACTCACTACATACTCTCCCCTTAGTGGCATATAGTTTAAATTCCCTCAACTTTTCCTCCTTGGCGGTGTCGGAAGTATACTGCTGTTCACTTAATTCTCCTACCCCCACATGTAGCTGTGGCAGTGTTGTTGCCGGTGAGAGTGTACCGTGTCAATAGAAGATCGCTGGCGATGGTACATTTTTACCGGCCACAAGACTACCACAGGCGCACGTTAGAGTATGAGAGCTGAGTGAGAAGTAGTGTTATTTTTCGTGTAGTATTATATAATCTCATTTCCCTCTGTTACCCCCATTCGCGCGGGTTTACTGGGTAGCCATAAGGTGGCAAGTAGTAAACATCAGTCCTCCTGTCCTGCTCTCTCTCAGAGGGTGGCCAGTATTTCTCAACCTCAAACCCTTCCGGCTGCCAGCCCCCAAGGCACATGGATTTTAATATAGCGAGGAGTAGCCAGGGTACCGCACGCACTAGAATGCTACTCAATTTAATATCGAGGCCTTGTATATAACTCACACGAGGATGCGAGCTACGCCTTGGAAGTGGCAAGTTTACTCGACCAAGTTTGCAGTATTGAATGTCGCCCAACCTACCAGCTAATAAGAGGTAATTGCTCATACCTCGAACATTGAATAGTATTGGAGCAATGCAGTTATGGTGCTTGACTCCTGCGATAGTTCTAGTCACCCAGCCTTGTCTTCCACCTTTCCTTATTCCCCACCCCCGAACCAATGAGAACCAGACCAGCATGCCCGTAATAAGAGATGCAATTTGTATAGAAAAGCCACTGAGATTAAACCCGCCTCAATGCTGGTCCTGGCCCCTGGTCTGGCCCTCGCGAAACTTAGCTTAGGCTCCTAGAAATACCGCGATCACAGATCATCACTCGGGTTACAGCATCATATTTCTCAGCCTCGCCAATCCCACTCGCCTGACCTCTCCCCCGCCGTCCGCAGTCAAGCCCCTAGGTCGCCTAACCTCGGGGTATCTCTCGAGGCTGCTCGCCCGAGCAAATCAGATCCCAAGCACCACCGAGCTCTCACCGCACGTCGGAAGCCCTGCTGCATCAGTAATACTCATTCAACATTCCCGTTCGGGAAATCATATCCTAGGCGCCCGAGTAGCATGATAGCAACATCTGCCCCTTCCAAAGCCTAACCAAACAACGGAGCACACCTCATCCAACTAAAGCTTGAGTAGAAAAACCGCCTCAACCCTTGTCTCTAATTCCACGACTACGATTACCAGCCTCTGGCTATTTCACCGTGGACTCCGCCGCCAAGGAGTCGTAGGCCTTGAAACTCTGAGCTGGGCTTAACTCACTGTAGTTACCCGTCGAACACTTTGCCGCGCAATAAGCCCGCTTGGAAAGCCTCAAGGCTGCGAAATTAAGATATATATATAAAAAAAGTGATAAGTGCAAATCGCCCTCAAGGGTGGAACAACCAAACCAAATACCGGTACGCCCACTTGTAACTACGGTAGATTACCGCCGTATCATATTCTGCTGTAGGATCTGTGGACCAAGGCGAGAGAGATAGATGGATTTCCCGCTGTCGACTGATTCCCCATAACCACGCGCGCAGACAGAATAGTGGGAACGATACGATAAGCGAAGGCTATGGCCAAAAGGCATTTGACTTATTGCATTACGGTATCAAATCCCATTTTCTCGGGTACGGTACTCTTCCCACGATATCGTACTCGTACTGAACCACCGCAAACCACAACTGCGCACCAGGCACCAACTTCCCACGCCTAATAAAAACCGCTACCAGGCACCCAGCACCCCTTCCTTCCAGAAGACGGAAAACAATGACCCTCTCTCGTTTCATCCGCCTCGTTGTAGCCCTATCAACATAAAACACATTACGTGCAACACAACGCGCATAGAGATCCAGTATGACAGTATGATGCAAGACGGTGCAAGTCCGGCCAGTCACCCGAGAAGCACCCGGAGCCCGCCGTAGCTTTTTCCCTTGCATACGGCACAAGTCAATATTACTTATGACAGGTGGTGCAAAAAACGAGCTTTTTACCACGAACGCAAAACTCTTGGGTTCTCACGGTGGCAATGTGGTCAGCCTTGTGCTGAGCGAGCGCCCAGCAGAGAAAAGGTTTTTTTCGTGCACAAAGTTTCTTTTCTCTCGAGGGTACTTGGCAATTTAAAAAGTCTCCGGACGCTTTTGTGCCAAGCTAGGTATTAATAAGTGCAGGGCGTCCGGAGACTTTTTAAATGGCCAAGTAAAGGGCCAGAACCCTAAACTCAGCTGAGCCGCAGAGCCGCGGAGCCCCAACGCCAAGACCGGTTTTGGAGAAATCGGGAACGCGCGGCTGGTTTGCGCCCTGGGCGGAGGAAGGTGCCGTTTGGGGGGGGGAGGGGAATTCTGGAATTCTGCGACGGTTTGATGCCGGTAAGATGAGTGGCGGATGGATGGATTTTCGCGGGTTCGATGAATGGGGGAGGGGAACTGGTTCGTGGAGCCTGGGAAGAAATTTTTTTTTAAGTTGGTCAGGGCAGAAACAACATTCCATTAGGGATAGCCAGCCTAGGGGGAGAGTTGGGTTAGATGTGGATCTTTATTTTACCTTCTATTGGGACTACGGCAGAGTTTCTGAGATTCTTGAGAACACAGACACCTTTCTCTCCTTATGTATTGCCAAAATGGGGAGGTCCTGGACCGTGCTGAACCAAAGAATTTGACTTAGGTGAGGCTCTGGAAAGGCTCTAATCAGTCAGTGTGGGCTTCGTCCTATCCTCGTTCGATTTGTTCCGTTTCGCTTTAGTCTGGGTTGGTTTGGGTTTGCTGGCTGGCTGGCTGGCTGGAACATGGCTATCACTTGAGCAGATGGCTGGCTGGGGAATCAAATGAATGATGTTCTAGAGTAAATTGGGGTAACTTTGGTGGAGATTGGATGAGGTACAGTATATTTCAATCTCTTGAGACTCTCCATCGTAGGCTTTTTCTCGTCTCTTCTAGGGACGAGAAATGAGAACCAAGGGCGGGAATTTCCAAAAAGAGATGTTTAGCCGGGGAGAATCAATGTTTGGTAGCTGGCGGCGAAAATGAAGAGAGAGGTTCTTCTCGGGGCATAGGGCAAGAAACGGTACCGTAACACGTACAACATCGCTGCTGACCTATGAAGATCTGTCTACGGCACCGTACCGATGCCCGATTATCCACAAAGGGACCCCCTTACGATACCGATATCTCACCGCAAATCTGTAACAGGCCAAGGGGCACGATAAGTCGTTATTTCGCAAAATCCGCAGACGAAAATAACTTCACAATGCGATAGCGCACGATACAATGCAGGTAGAGTACACCCCGATTGAACAGCCAAAAGCCTGCTGGCACCTCTATAGACTACTAGTACAGTACGAGTACGGTACTCAAGTACGATACCACGCTGCGCAAGCAATCTACTCGATGCACGGGTAATGCCCTCGCACACGAATAGTAGGTCTAGCAGAAGAAGCGCAAAAGGATATTCACCACGGAATGATATTAAATATCTCAATGCGAACGCTATGAACCTCACCGAGCCTAAGCTCTGAGTTGTCCATCTGTGATCTCGCTCGCACCCACTTGCAGCTGGCAAGCAAGCAAGCAAGCAGCGGCGGCAGCAGAAGCATGCTTGCTTGCTACCGTGGCTATTCAAGCTAGCGGTCTCGGTATGAACGCTTTGGGAATCCCTCCTTCTGTCTTGAGCTCTTCCTGTAAGGCTTAACATAAATCCCCTAACCCTGTACTTGGTTCAAAATGTGATGTGCGCTAGCCACCGCCACGGAAGTACCGCCGCCACTAGTCAACCGAGCCAGATGGTTTGAAAGGAAATCCGGCAGTTTAGGTTAGACCTTGTTCTCCCCTCCTCGATCGTCGGCCCAGTCACGGGAGGGCGTCTGATGGACCCTTCATCTTTCGTCCTCTTCCTGTTCTTGATAAGATACAGCACGAGTACTTGTACGAGCACAGTACTTATGTGTACGCTTTTCTTTTTCCCTTCTCTTTCCCTCCTTCTACCATTTCCATCTTTCCTCTCCCCTCTTGTTTTCCACAAGAAGGAAGGGTTCGGCGAGCTTGCATGATAAGCTTGTCACCCTCTCGTTTCCCCACTACCGGCACTTTTGCTTCTCCCCTTGACGGTGTCAGGGGAGAAGGAAGGAGGAAGGGCCCATTTCTCAGCCCACTTTTCAACCCATTTTTCCCTTCTTCGCATTGGATTTTCCAGGAAGGAAAGTGGCTACGGTATTGATGATGGGAGGCGAATGTGTGGAAACCACCGTGCTGCTTCGTTGTTTTTTTTCTTTTTCTTTTCTCTGTCTTCTTTCCTGTGGTGCAATGTGAATGAGCGGGCATTCGCTGTTTAGTCTGGTTCGGGTTCCGAGATTGGAAGTCTTTTTTTTTTTTTTTTTCATTTTTCCGCCGGGGGTGCCTGGTGCTTGTCCTTTGTGTGAGCGGGAATACGATTGGCAAGGGGTGGGGGTTTATTGAGATTTAGACGAAGGAGATCTCAAGTGACAGGTCGATTTACTGAATTTGACATCGCGGCCTATCTGTGACAATGATACCTCTTTTGGACCGGGGCTCTTTTTTTTCCCCTTCTAATGGGGAGGGATGGGGGTTTATGTCTGTCTGGAAGATCACGGGAATTGGGAATGTGATGCTGGTTAATTGTTTGGTGATCTTGTTTATGGTAACCACACGGATGGGGGGAGATGTGGGGAAGGGAGCTACGGCTATGATAGGGGTTTAGCTGTGTGATGCTTGTTAGGCTGCGGATAGGTGGGAGAGATCGGGTCGCTGGAAATTGGCGACGAATGAGCTACTGGCTTCTTGCAGCAGACACACAACAACCATTTTCCTTGAGGTCCTTTCCATTATTTTTCTTCAAGGCTGCTTTCAACTCAAGGTGTTGGGACAGGCAGTAAGGGTACAATATTATGGTAAAACTGTACTAGTATTATAGGATATGGGTGTCTGCGATTGATAGAGGCCATGTCGTACTCGAGTAGATGGATTACCGGTAGAGCTCTAACACAGGAGATGATAATCGAGTGCATGTCCAGCATATGTAACTATGGGGAAGAACAATCGAGATATAGGATGGTCCAGGCGAGGAATTGACATCTCTACCCCGTAACCCGACCGAACCCTTCCCGCAGAGGAACGGTGGAGTTTCTGTGGACAAGCTGCTCGGTCGTGATTCCTGTGCAGTTGATTCAAGTAATGCCCGTGCGACATTTCTTCAAGTCTCTTCTCCTTCTGATAATCAGAGACATTCTCCCTGGCATGAAAGGTGGGTTCATTGCTTTTTATCGTTAGATGGGCCATCCTTCTCTTGATTCCCTTCTCCATTTGAACGGGTTGGAGACACACCTCCCCCCGGTGGTGCCCTCTTTCAAGAATAGAGAAACACACGGTCTTCTTCCAGCTTTTCTCTTACAAAAAGCCTCTCTCTTGGATTTCCCTTAAGGGATTTGAAGAGGCTTTTTTACCTTTTATTCCACACCTTACATCCCGCATCGTGCTATTTCTTTCGTTTTTCCCCAATTTTTTCCATTTGGGCATCACGCTGGGTTGAAATTTCCCTTTGTATCTGCTACCCTCACTTGTGCTGTTCTCCCTCCTCCCCTCTCCCCTTCCCTTTTCTTCTATCCGGCCCGCGTCCTCATCTCCAGGTTCATCTCTTCCCTCTCTCCCCCTTCCTCCGTTTCCCTCCTCTTCCTCATCCCTCTATCCCCCCCACTCACGCGTGACGATCCTTATCTATCTACCGCACCGACATCGTCATCGAGACATCCTCTGGGCTGGGCCAGAAAGTTAGGAAAGAAGGAACTAGAAAAAACGAAACGAAGGGGAAAAAAAGAATCCGGGGGAGAATCTGGCTGGCGGCATAGTACTATTCCTCGAGGAATCCGAGTTTGACTTTGTGAAGGATCTTTTGGAATTTTTCAATTCGAGAGGCTGTGCTCTTTTTTCTTTTTTTCCTTGCTTCATTCATACGGTCGGGGAAACGCTGGGCACTGGAAATCTGAGGATTACAAATACAAAAGTGGAAACATACCATCGCCGCTTTTTTATTGTAAGAAAGAGGTAAGAAAATAAAAAAGGCTATGATAACCATCCTTTTCCCCCCACCCTTTCTTTTATCGACACGAGGGGGAGGATTGATTGATTTTAACTGTTCCGAAAAATTTAGGTCATTTCATGGGTTCAGCTGATACCAGATAACCCCGCCCCCTCATTACGACGTCTTTGTTTGCGTATCCTTTCTCTTGTAAAGAGAGAGAATATCGCCCTCAGCCTCTCAGCCTGAGTAGTTAGTCGAAGAAATTGAGCCCATTTAGTAAGCCACACGAAGAGATACACTTTTGGGGCTGCTCACCTGGAGCACTTTTTCTTGTCTTGCTCTATTTTCCCACACCTACCTTTTTCGGTTCCCCTGCCGCGCGGGGAAAGGGGGAAGGGGATATCCTTATCCTGGGTTACGAAACCCCCTCTCATCGAGCACTTTTATTAGTTGCTCATCTCGTGTGGTTATAACACTCGACTCACAAGAGCGGGGGAAATATTGTGCTTGTTTGCAAACATCGCTACTGGACTCCTTTGCTTGTTCTCCTCCACATACGGAAAAAGTGCGAGGAGGAGAGAAAAGGAAGGGATTGGCTGGTTAAAGTTGTTTTTTTTGTTGTTTATGTTGTGGTTGTTTACGGTCGGGAGGATTTATCTTGGCCGTGTTGTCAACCGTGGAGGTCGAGTTCGACTTGTGTTTGCGGTCGCGTTTTTTACGAAACCGGGTCGACGACGCCCACCCACGGAGGACGTATCCGGTAGCTGTGGGCTGGAATTTTTGTTTTATTGTTCCCAGCGTACCAGGCGAAAGAGAGGAAAGGAGGAATCAGGCACTACAGAGCAACAAGCGCTAGCCACACCGTACGCAACCAGCAGCTCCGTCATCTGTCACTAGTATATTTCCCCCCAACTTCGCCGCGAAGATCGGGGTAAGGCCATCGCGTGCACCGCCCTTCGACGCAGGCCTTTCTTGGCTGAGCTTACAGAGAAGTCCTCTTTTTGAGCACATCTTTCCTCTCTGTTCATCCCCCACCCCCACCATCCACGATACATTCATATTTTATCGGTTTGCTTTTGAACATCATCTACAACGTCTAACAAGATGGCTTCCGTTGTGCCCCCTTATCACTATCATCCGCCTCGGCATCCGGGTTCATTCGTCCCCACCACACCCCGCTCCTCAACATCCTATTACCCATCATCAACATCAACTGTGCCGACATCTTACTCCGTTACCGGTCCGCCATCCTCAATATCGACTTCTTCATCACCCCGCTTGAACCCTGGACTTGCCGCTGCACGACATGCCACGAAAACTCCGGGAAAACTCCACAAGCGCGCACGGTCGTTTTTGAAAAATAAGGAAGAGACTGTCGACGATGTAGATGAGGGATTTTTCTCAGGTCCTGGTTCGCCTCCACCGTCCTTTGAGCACTACGACCAACACCACTCGCATTCGCACTCTCCGGCTTCTGTATCGGTTGCTGCCCACAGAGCTCGGGGGAAAATAAAGCCGCTTTTGAAGAAAGTTAGCGGATCTCGTTCAAATTCTCTGGACTTGTCTCGATCGGATGGTGGTCTTCCAAATGGTGTAGGATTGGGTATTTACGATGGAACTGGATATGACTCGAGTGGGATCGAAGATGATTCGCCCTTCGCTTATCGACATCGAAGAAATTTTTCCCAAACCAGTGGGAGCTCTCCTTTACTCGTCGGCGCTAACCAAACATTTTCTCACCCTAAGCGGCAGCTTCCAAGAAGGGGCGGATATACACCAGATGTTACCCAGTATAACACATCGAATGAATCCAGTGACGAGTCAGACGACGAACACACTCTGGATAAGGCTCGGAGGAATGCGTTAGGGGGTAGCAAGTCACCGGTTCCAGGCGGACTTCGCTTGAACACAGGAAGGAGTACCCCCATGTTACCTACTTTAAGCATGACGGATCTACACCAGAGGGTCAGGACCCCTAGCATCCAAATGACTACGCCTGTGTCACCCGTATCACCTACGGATCTACCTTCAACGGTTTTTCCATCTAATGTATCACAACACGGTATCAAGGCCTCCTTCAAGCGCTCTCACAACAAGGGCCGGTCGTCACTGGACAAATCAGTATCGGAAACATCTCCATCATTTGAAGCGTCTGTCACTGCAGCGCGACTGGCGTGGGAGGCGAAGGAGGAGAAAAAGGAAGAAAAGAGGGAACGCAAAAGGCGGCGTTCTGAGGCTAAGGATGAGGAGAGGTCAAGGGCTACATCGCGTTGCTCAGGCCGCGGACGAGGAAATTCCGGGTCGAGCAATCAACAACACTGGTCGCATGAGGCGGATTTTGATAGTGACGATATTATCATTGGTGGTGTCATAAGGGAGAAGGCTGGGGGGTTTGATGAAGGGCTTGATGGGAGCCATACCAGTAACAAGCCACGCAACGATAGTCGTGGTCGCCACGGGACTGGTAAGAGGTGGGGATTGTCCGGAAAGAGCGAAGCACCGAACACGAAGCGAAAAGGGCCTGGATTTAAGAAGCGCTGGTTGGGGTTCGTCGTCTGGGTTCGGATCGGGGTGGTTAGGATGCAGCGGAGATTGGGCTTTTAGAAAAATGGAGGCTTCTCGAAAGCGAAGCCTCTTTTTAAGTTACTTTCTTTTGTTATTCCTTTTATTCTCCATGGGGTTCGATGTGAATATGGGGTCTGACGCTTCTCCGAGTTTCTTTTTTTCCGGTGGTTCTCTTCTCGTCTCGTCTTTTGCTATGCTTATAGACATGGACCTTAGCGGGGCTTTTTTTCTTTTTTTTTTCTTTTTTTTTTATTTCCCCTTCAACGCAGGGGAAACAAAAAACGCTAAAAGAAAAAACATCATGATTTTTCTTTCTATTATGGTTCTTTTCGATGCATTCTTTTATGTCTTTTACGAAATGGCTTTTTTGGGGTAGCTTCTTACTGCAGGGGGTTTTTTCTTCGAATTTTGGTCGGTTCATTTTCTGTTTTCACCGTTTTTTTCGCACTGGGGATGGGGTTTGGAAATTTGCTTTGAATATGTGTATATTGGGTTTTTCTTTTTTTTCACTTTCTCTTCTGATCCTTTACGCCCAGCCGCTCCAGTCTGTCGGGAAGTTTGTAGACTTTGGAGAACGTTGTACTGTACGTTAGTTAGCCCGGGCGGGCTAACATACCATGGACCAACCGTTCACTCGTTTGCGAGTTTGAGACGAAGCAAGAAATTCAATGGATTATCGAAGAGAGAAAATCAGAAGCAAAAAACTCCATACAATAGACTTTTACTTTTTATTTTTATTGTTCAGTTTGTTAGAGTTTGTAACTTAAGCACTGTTATCACGTCAAAGATAACAAAAAACAAAGCAAAAACAAAGCAAAACAGAATAAATTGTGCCTGGCCTAGTTACGGTAATCCCACCATGCTAAACAAGTCTCCATCTATGCCCCGCGCGATCGTTGCGCATGACGTATTATTTACTTCTCCCACCGAACCGTTTCAGCGCACTAACCCACCCCTCCATCAGAGCAAGGTTGTAAGCACAGATGAGTCAAA
>Ga0307510_10010795_pt1 | contig 10861 bp, 4 predicted proteins | sample 12_EM_MG_FD_207224 | JGI IMG/M metagenome (GOLD analysis project Ga0307510, IMG submission 207224) | Populus trichocarpa ectomycorrhiza microbial communities from riparian zone in the Pacific Northwest, United States - 12_EM | ecosystem: Host-associated > Plants > Roots > Unclassified | place... | reverse complement strand
AACTTAAAAAGAAAAATTCAATAAATAAACAAACAGCATCTTAATCATGAAATCCTTATGGGATAAACAGTGCTCTCTCTCGTGGCTGCCACCACCATGACTGCCTTAACTTCCTCTCCATCAAACCCTAGACCACCTTATCAGGTTTTTTTGCTAATGCAACAAACATTGCAACCACTGGTCCTAACATACTATGGTAATCTACTATCAGAACTGTCACCATCAGTCCTAACTCCTAAGATAACTGCGGTAATTAATCCAGATTAAAGTTCTTGGAGTCAAATTCTGGAATCTGTAGTGGAGATTTCTGCATTGATATTTTTTCAACAGAAATGGATTATACAACACAATGGAAATATTACATTTTATTGAAGCAGTTACAGAGTACAATTCATATACAAAGAGGCCAGAAATACCAGGACTTTGTCAAAAACAAAAACAACTGAAATCAAGTTGTCATGGCAGGGGACGATCCAGCTGCCGCTGCCAAAGCCTGCAAATCTGAAGCACCCTGGTATAGAACTGCCCAAAGCAACCACTCTTACAAACTGGAATGAAAGAGAACACACGATACCAGAGGCCAGAGTACAATGGAAATATTACATTTTATTGAAGCAGTTACAGAGTACAATTCATACACAGAGGCCAGAAATACCAGGACTTTGTCAAAAACAAAAACAACTGAAATCAAGTTGTCTTGGCAGGAGACGATCCAGCTGCCACTGCCAAAGCCTGCAAATCTGAAGCACCCTGGTATAGAACTGCCCAAAGCAACCACTCTTACAAACTGGAATGAAAGAGAACACACGATAACAACAGAGGAACACGCGAGAACCACGAAACCAACACAGGAGAGTTTCGAGCACTGAAAGACACTAGATACTGAGAACTGAATAAAACAAGAGAGTTTTTTTTAATAATAAAAGCAACCCACTTGGTAAGATCGGAATAAAGAAAGCTTAGTCATCACAAACTATCGAAGGATTGCAAGACAAGAGCTAAAACACGGGGTATGTCACATCCAGCAAAACATAACAAGGACCTTAGATGGTATAGGAAATGGAGTAGCCACAAGTGGAAATTCTTACTAGAGCTTTGGTAACTGTATTCTCAAGAAACCATGCCATGAAAGAGGAGGCCTCCCATCAATGGGGGCAGAACATTTACAACAGGCTTTCTGTCTGAAGAAAGCCTGCAAAAAAGGATGGAGAAGTGATCTGCCAAAGTTCCATGGAAACAACCAAGCCACCCAGTTATTAGCAGACCCACCGATGATGGGCCAAAAACTACGCTGAAGGCTACTACCCGTGTGAGCTGACTATATGAAACTTATCCTTCTACTATGTATAGACAAACTGGAGTGCATGAATCTCCTTATCCAGTTCAACGCCTTTGATTCCAACTATTTGATTCAGTGAATGAGCATCTCTTTTCCTCCCTGATTATGAAAGGATATCACATCTCCACAGGCTCTCTACAAGCAGCTCAACTGTGCTGCTGCTAATTGAACTGCATTTTTGGAGGTTCAACCCCACCAGGGTCCTGCCCATTTTCTTTAGGCAAGGCAAGCTCTTGTTTGATACTTCAGAACATCCTGACAAGGATAGGACTTGAAGATTGAGCTGCTCTGCACTTGACATGACAGCAATGCCAGAATCAGTGACTGCACACTTTGACAGATCTAGGTCACTGAGAAACAGACAATTTTCAGCAATTGCTACCAAGCTAGCATCAGTGATCTTTCTGCAACCATCCAGATTCAGCAATTCAAGGGTTCCACCATGTAGCCTAGCCAAGGCTGAAACTACTTCATCGGTCAAACTCATGCAACCACTAAGATTCACCTTAACAAGACCTGCCTCACAACTCTCTAACAGTGGCAGAATCCCAGAATCTGTAATTCCGCAAAGCCCACTTAGGTCAACATGCTGAAGTTGAGGGCACAGCTTCCCTACCACAGCCAAGCTCGCACTGCCAAATCCTGGGCAATTTCTAATTGACAAATAGCGAAGATAGCTGCAAGGAGAGGGCACTGGCATTCCGAGTGCCATATCCTTAATTCCCATGCACTTCACAAGACTAAGAGCTTTCAACTTTGTTCCACAGTTTGAAAGTGCACCAACGATCCCTGACTGGGTAATTCTGTTACATTCTTCCAATTGCAGGCTCTCAAGAGATCCGGCAGCTTTGGCAAAAGCAACCAACCCGTTATCAGACACAAAGCAGCACTTGCGCAGGCACATCTGCTTCAGATTCAAGGAACCCTTTGCAATAGCTTCAAGACTCACATCTGTTATCCCCCGGCATGAAGTAATTGTCAAAGACATTAATTTTTGCAAACCCTGAGCATTACCCATGACCCAAAAGCCTCTCTCACTAACATGCTGGAGAACACTAAGGGAAAGATTCGTAACAGCTTTCCCATAGTGCCCAATTACAGCAAGAGAGAAGTCTGTGATGTTCAAACCCTGAAGCTTCACCCTTGTTAATACAGAAGAAGCTGAAGATAATAAACTTGATACTCCATGATCCCCAAGAAGAGGGCAGTCTTTAATAGAGATTGAATGCAACCTAGGGCACAGCTTTCCGATTGCCTGCAAGCCTTCGTTACCAATCTTAGAACAAGATTCAATATTCAAAGAGCTCAAATTAGGGCAGTTCTCAGCAATTGCAATCAAACCCTTGTTGGAAATTGAAGGACAGTTGGAAAGGTCAAGCTTCTCCAACAAATGGCATTCTTTGGCGATCTCAAATAGACCTTCATCCCCAACAAAAGGAACGTTCCACAAAGAAAGAGCCCTTAGAGAAGGGCAACCACGTGCTATTGCTGATAGACCACGGTTGGTAACCCCACGAACAGAGTTGCTTCCCCGGATCAACAGCTTGCCCAGGCCCCCACGGCTACTTGTCCCAACAGCAATGGCAGCCAGTCTCATATCTGTTGCTTTCTTTCCTTCCAAGGACCTGGTAAGGTAACCATCACTCTCAACTTCCCCGTTGTCTTCGCAAGAGACCATTTCAACATCATTACAAACAGGAGCTGCTGTTTCCTTTTCTTCTTCAGCTACAGGGTTGCTGTTGCAAAATTCAGACCTCCTGATGCTGCTCAAAAGCATAAGCCATTTCTTGGACACAGAGGCACAGGAACTCCTCTCTTTGCCTTCAGGAACGCGTCTGAAGATCTCAAAAAGGCATTCATCTGGAAGAACTTCAATTGATGGTCGCATATTCTGCTCGAACCCAGATGATTCAAAGAGAAAAGGAGCACTAATGCGAGCTCGCTTGCAAGCAGGGCTGTATACATCCACATTGGATACAATTGAATATAATCGACCAAGGTCGGAAGGATTTGTATAGAAAGAGCCCCCAGAATAGATTTCATCATCTCCTGAAAAACCCATCAACAAACACCAATAAGCTAAAGCTCTCTAAAAGATTCTATATAGTAAACAGAGGCCAGAAAATATTCATGCAGACAATATTAGAAGCAAGCAGACTCAACAAAATTCAAGCTTTGATTTTTATTTCAAAAAATTGCAGCCTCTTAAGAATTTCCAACAGAAGACAAACCCTTCAAGGATCTAGGCCTCTCAAATAAGAATTCACAATTAAGCCACCAATAATCTAACGAATCTCCTAAAGTTTCTTCCTTTCCTGAATTTCCATCTATCCTCGTATTACTTTTGTTCAAAGACAAAATTAAATCCAACTAATTTGCAGACAGGTCATGTTTTTGCCACAACAGAACACAAAACCAATAAAAAAGCACTTCAAGGTTATTTCTTTACCTACTATTTTCATACTGAAACAAGACTCCAATCCAAACAAGCATATTAAAATATACCTCAAATCTAACAAACATTAATCCACTTTTAAACCTCAAAACGTATAAGCGAAATCCAAAAACACCCAAGAATAGAAAAGGTAAAACTTACCACTGTAGTTAACAAGAGTAGGCATGACTGAAACAACTGAAATGAAAAGAAGAAGACGAAGAAGAAGCCTCGTTGATTAACAGCACAAAAGGCACACAAACTGACAGCAAGTACCAAGAAACTGATAAGAAATGAAGCAAGAAAGCTTAAATGCATCACCAAGAGTGAAAAAAGAGAGAGAGTAGAGAACTTGAAACCCCAACAGAGTAGGGCAAAAAAAGAAAACAAAGGAGAGAATTAAAGAAGAGAAGGGTCTGGTTTTTTTGGTTTGGCTTTCCTGGTTTGGTTTGTTGTTTGAGAAGAAAAGTGCAAGTGGTGTGTTAATATAGTACGAAAGAAATCAAGAAATGTTTAGCAGAGAGAGAGAGATTCATTGGCTTTTGCCAACATGCAATGTATCCTTCCTCTTTACTGTTTTCTTTTCGGTCCCAACGGTCCACCTCTGCCATTCTTGTATTATTCTACTCTCTTGTCGTCGTCGTTTTGAGAAATTATGACATGCCTCCTTTATTATCGTTTTTGAACCATTCTTTTCCACATCTTCTGTCTATTTTCTTTCACGTGTTTGGCATCACAGTTGAGACTGTTTTTTACAAGTATTTTATAATTAAAATAATATTTTTTAAAATTTTTATTTTTAGTATAAACACATTAAAATCATCTAAAAATATCTAAAAAATATTTATTTAATATTTATTTCATACAAACAGATAATTTAATAAATAGATTATAACACAAAAACAAATATTCATTCACATGTAGAATAAAAGTATAGTTAATAATGCTAAGATTTACAAAAGAAAATTATTGTTCACCATTGAATGATAAAATGGAGATTTTATGGATTATTGATTTCATATATATATAAGAAATAATTGTGAATTTTGTATGAAAAGTTTATTGGTATAAAATTATGATAAAATGGTCTAATATTTTTTTTTTTTAGTTTAACGTAGGTGTCCGGGCCAGTTTGCACGTACCTCGACTAATCCACGAGCCCTGAAATTAACGACCATGTAAGCCTCCAGTGGCCATCATATGAGCAACCACAGGGCTCGAACCTCCAGTGATCTAATATTTTAATTAGTTAGTAATGTTATTCCTCATTTTGGATGATTTTCTTGAATAAGATGGAAGTTTGTTGTCATGTACTATTTGGAGATAAAATACTATTGTTTCTAATATAATAGTTGACACTTGAAAGGTGTAGTGAAATTGGATGATATTGTCATGTTAAAAATGCTTCACAAATAATTGTAAAATAAATAAAAAAATGTTTTACATATAGATATCAATCAAAACAATTTCATAAAGGGATGTCATGTGTGATGTGAAGAAGATTGCTGCATTTAATAATGTATCTATTTATATTTTTCTCCCAAGAGCAGACGAGTTTGCAAGAGTACAGGCAGTGCAAAGAACAAACAAATTATTTTCTTGCCATGTATAGAAAATGAGATGGTAATGGATTAAAAACTATGAGTTGTTCAGAACTTCAAAAGACAGGTTGGATGCAGTGGTTTGGGCTTTAATGGAGCAAGTTGTGCAGGAGCACGCTTTTTGCAAGTTTCCAAGAACTGGAATCATTGTATATGGCCATGGCCAGTACCTAGTTACAGTCTGCTGTCACCTTTCTTCCAGCTTCTGATCGTATTTATTGGACAATGGGACTTGGGATTTGGGAAAATACAACTGGATTTGTCTCCCTTCTTTAATGATCTTTTCCCTGATCAACCTCGCTTAAGAAATATGAACAGCTTTTCAGAGTGTGTTACTGTTTTTGAGTTGACAACTAGCCTAAGCATGATGTCCACTGTTTAGGATAGGATTAGCACTTGGTGTTAAGAATAAATGGAGACATAAAGGATGATTATGGAGGTTAAGCTTGTATGATTTATGCATGTGCTTTCTTGGAAAGTTAAAATTCTTCAATTCAAACAATGGTATGGATGTTCATGGCATCTCTGCAATCATTTGATGTTTGTCGTTATGGAGTTACTATACGAGGGATGCTGAGGGGTAAGCTTTCCTTTTAAGGATTACCACTACCGATTAATCTTAAGCATCATTCTTATCAAGTTTAATTATAAATCCGTGCTTTACTATGAACTCAAGATTCCCAGTTAGTCATTTCATTTACTGGGGAAAAAAAAACACGACTAGTCAATTCACTAATAATTCACTGGCACGGAAAAGAGAAGGAAACCAGCCTTTAAGTGGTAATTACTTTAAACATTTAATCATTGAAATATTCTAATTCTAGAGAATCTCCACTAAATTCTTATCCACTTGAGATTAAAAAAAAATAAAATCGGTGGCAATAGTCAATAGGTATTTGTCGTATTCTTGAGAATTTTTCATTTCAGTGAAAAAACAAAATAAATCCATAATACTTATGGTAGCTTTATTCCCATGTATCCACAATTTTATTCTTAAAAAAGTTTCTGAACTTTCATTGATCTGAGAACTAAATAAATTAATTAGGTTAAATTCTCAACGAGATTATTAGGAACTTTCATGTATTGCTGCCGAAAAAATGGTAGACATGATCAAGTCAACTAGAGCAACCTGAGAGCCCATTGGCACTGGTCAATTTAGAGAGAGAGAGAGGGAGAGGTTGTAAGAATCAAAGCAGAGGGTTGACCATGTAAAAAAAACCTAGAAAAGGTCGAGAATACAGACAAGGGGGCCCATGTTGTAAGGTACAGGTGAATGATCCTTTTGGTTCTCTTCTCTTGGACAATAGTTATAGAGATGTGCAATGAATTTGATTTGTGGATATTAAAAATGCAGGACCAACTCTATTAGCAGAAAAATATGGAAATCCGACTCAAAAAGCCAAGAAAGGTGAGGATCATGGCTATGATCAATGGATTTCCATGGAGCCTCCTGCTGCCTTGCGGCTTGTGAAATGAAATATATAGAAAGTCCAAGCCTCGGACTGCGACTGTGTTGAATTTTATGTACTTTTCTTTTAAGCATAAAGAACAATATAATTTAAGGTATTGATTTAATTAGCTACTAAGCGCGTGTTTGTCAGTGTGGTTGCGGGTGCTTTTCAAATAACTTTTCGTGCTAAAATGCATGCCAATGATGTTTTTTCATTTTTTAAAAATCATTTTTGACATCAGCACATGATCCAAAACATTCAAATCATATTAAATTTTAGTAAAAAAAAAAATTTCAAAATTTTTGGGAACGCAGTCGCAGCCGCGTTCCCAAACATAGCCTAAACCTGTTTAATTAGTGTTATACTAAACGATTTTGGATCAAACTATGGAGTATTGAGCATTGTGATTACAGGGATTAAGAGAATTAATAGGGAAATAACCTCTTAATGAATGCACTAATTCTAATTCGAATTGAATATCTAAAATTAAATCTGAAAATAATTTAGTTCTGATATATTTATACAATCTGACATAAAAAAATATATACTAGCCATTAAAGAGAATGAAAGGACACTTGAAATAATCATAATATATCCTGCTGGTCTACTAAGAGTATTCTATTATCGATCCAACATGTCTCTTCGTTACTTCTTTTTTAAGTTAAAAAAAAACCTTGGACCATAAAAAAATCAAAACATAAAGTAATGATATATTAACTTTCAAAGAGAGAACAAAAATTGAAAAATCTAGAGAATTGAAAAACTAAAAAAGCAAAAACTTGGAATATCGCAAAAAGAGAGAATTGGACTAATTAACCCTTCAAAATATAAAATCATTGAAAATGATGAAAAATGTGAAAAATTCACGTCGTCCTTCAAATTTAATGTCATTGCCTAAGACATTTATTTACAGAATTTATAGACACGATATTCTCAAAAATAAAAGAAAATTCAAAATTCGTTTACTTTTAGGTTTTTCAAGTTTTTTACTTTTGTTCCACACTCTTTATATATTATACTAGTTAGATGACCTGCGTGATGTCGCGGGTCAATTTGTTTTGCATAAAAAATATTTTAAAAAAATTAAGATTTAAAAGTATTAGGTCTTTCTATAAAGCTATATGCAAAAGTCTTGGGTTTGGCTGCAATGTCTGACCTAAGAGTAATATTTATAATATTAATAATAACATTAAACTTGCATGACCTAAGTTTAAGTGGGTTTGACTGCAATACCAGACCGAATAGCATTGGATGTCGGTCTGGCTGCAAGGTCGTGTCATAAAAGTGTGATAATTAAATAGATTAATTAAAAAGAAAAAAACCAACATAAAGAAAAAAACTAATGAGAAAAAAGAAAAAAAATCTGAATCAATTGGGTTAATTCGCCAAATCAGGCTAACCCGTCAAACCTGGGATTCGTGTCATGAAAGTGTGATAACTAAATAGAAAAAAAAAATTAATATTAATTAACTAAATTTTTTTAAAAAAAGATTAATTAAAAAGAAAAAGACAAAGAGAAAAATACCTACAGGAAGGAAAAAACTAATGAAAAAAAGGAAAAAAAATCTGAATAAACTGGGTTAAACCATCAAACCTGGAATCTGTGTCATGAAAGCCTGATAATTAAACAAAAAAAATTAATATTAAGAAACTATAGACAAAAAAAATAAACTAAAGGCATAAGTTTTTTCACTGTAGATTGCACCGTGCTATTCAAAGTAAAAGGCTTAAAAAGGAAAAAAAAAAAAACAAAGGCATACGCCACGAGTTAATTTTTTTTTCTTGCATAAAAAATATCAAAAAATGCTAAAATCTAAGAGTGTTAGGTCTTTCAACAAAGAAATACCCAAAAGTCTTGGGTCTAGTTGCAACGCTTGACCCAAGAATACTATTTATAATATTAATAATAACATTAAACTTACATGACTTAAGTTTAAGTGAGTTTGGCTGCAACACCGGACCCTAGAGCATTGGATGTGGGTTTGGCTATAAGATCGTGTCATAAAAGTGTGATAATTAAATAGATTAATTAAAAAGAAAAAAAACAAAGGAAAAAAAACCAATAGAAAGAAAAAAAACTAATAAAGAAAAAGAAAAAAACCTGAATTAACTGGGTTAACCCTTCAAACCAAGTTAAAGTTAACCCGTCAAACCTGGGATTCGCGTCATGAAAGTTTGATAACTAAATAAAAAAAAAACAATTGACGGGTTTACCCAAAATTAACTGGGTTAACCCGTCAAGTCCGGGATACGTATCATGAAAGTCTGATAATTAAATATAAAAAAATTTAACATTAACAAACTAAACTAAATGAAAAAAATTAATAAAAAAAAATCTAGGTTAACTCGTCAAACCAGACTAACCCATCAAACCCGGGATCAAACAAAAAAATTCATTAAAAAAAACAAAAAAAATTTTTAAAAAAAACAATTTAGCGTTTCATATAAATTTAGTATATAATATAATAATTATAATTATAATAATATAATATATTAAAGATGAGAAAGTGAAAGGCGTGGGAAAGATACAATAGTTTTCCCACGTCTTTTAGTGTGTTACTTAATATGTGTGTGTTTTCTTGGATTTTGAAAGTTTTTGAAGTTAAGTATTTTATTTTTTAAAGTTTCTTAAAATAAAATATTTTCTTTTGATGGTTGTAGGGACAATTTCGTCCAAAAAGTGATTACTATATTTAGAAAAAAAATTATGAATATATAAGGGTGCATGAAAAAGTAAAAAAAGAAAATGTGAGAAAATACATATGATCATAAATAAAGGTAAATTAAGGGATCCAATAAAAGAGTAAAATTTTCAAAAGACAAAAGTTTTATTGCTATTATATATCCCCTTCCCCCCTCTTGGAATATATACCCATTATTTTTTAATTTGTGTTATACTTGGAATAAATGTTTTGCAACTCTTTTTTGCCTCGCAACGTAAAGCAAATATTATAACAAAAGAAATAGATATATTATGGCGCCCACTTGGGGTTGGAGGGTATATTAAGCACACAGGAACTCTTCTCATGCACGGCATCAAATTGAGGTTGCTCAGTAGCCAACGTATAAACCTTTTCGGCCACTTAGAGCTTTTTTCAGTTTTCTAAGTGGTCACTTCTCCTTCAGAAATGATAACCATCTCCCTCCTCTCTCTCCCTCTCTCTCTCTCCCTCTCTCTCCCCCCCAACTCGAGAACGTTAGGCTCCCAACTCAGCAATATGCATGCATGTTTAAGAATTACTATTGTTATTAATTAACATGAGAGCTATGTGAATATAACCTAGGAATTAGGGATTTTTATGTGTGGCCTAACACATTTAAATCAAACTAGAATAATGGGTTGGTGGCATTTTTGGTTAATCAATCTTCCTTATCTTGAAGATATAATTTGAGCTTAATTAATGTCTACTTTGATTGTTTGTGCATGAGTGCTAACATTAGTTAATAGTAATATTCATTCTAGATGTTTGGTTACGTTTGAGCAATTAATTGCTAATTAGATCACCTAATCGTATCATTAAGCTCTCATGTTTTCCCTTGGGGTCCAATCAGAAAACTACTAGGACCATTAGCGATGATGAACACATGTATTTAGACATAATTGCATGTTGTTGTTGTATCAACTTTTACAAAATCTTGTAGCATGAATTTTAAACAAGTCACGTGATTAATTATTGCTGCTGTGGTTACCGACCCATATGAGTTTAATGGTTAAATTGTGATGGTAACTTTTTCCTTTTTTCTATTTTGTGTTAATTAAACACAAGATCAACGAGTTTTGACCATAGTTTTGAAACCCGACCCGGTCATTGACCCGGTCCAGTGATCGGGTCACGGGTCAGATGGGTTGACCCGGGTCAACCCAAAAAAAACAAATACCTATATAAAACATTTAATTAGTTACAAACTTACAATGCAACACTAACAACAAGAAATGAGGAGACGTATCATTTAAAGAATGAAAAGATTTTCGATCAACAACTATCGATGAGGAAAGAAATGTGAATTCTCATCATTATGTCTCGTGATGTTTATT
>Ga0307510_10010794_pt1 | contig 10861 bp, 3 predicted proteins | sample 12_EM_MG_FD_207224 | JGI IMG/M metagenome (GOLD analysis project Ga0307510, IMG submission 207224) | Populus trichocarpa ectomycorrhiza microbial communities from riparian zone in the Pacific Northwest, United States - 12_EM | ecosystem: Host-associated > Plants > Roots > Unclassified | place... | reverse complement strand
CATTAAATACCACCAGCCCTTCTTTCCTTGTGTAGCTAGGATGAATAAGGAATACTTATAAGAAAAGGATTCAGAAACATTAATGAATCCTTGCCACACTTGGAGATTATATTGCAGCTCATTAAAGATCCTTGTGGAACTAGGAAATTCCCATAACCAGCTGCCACATCCTTGTAGGAAAAGAATCCTAACCAAATAGGAAGTCCACAAGTCAAATGGAAGTAAATAACAAAATTCATACAGCCTCTGTTGACCAGTATTGTGGTGCCTTCCGAAACTCCGATTGACCTGAAAGTTTAACCCATAGTAGGAAAACATGTCTGGAGAGTCCACTTAAAATTTTAGCTCGATCCAACGGTCGGATTGAGAATTATAATTGTTGCTGTAAACCTGGACTGTTGCGCTTTTTACACCAAAATCCGAATCTGACCTTACTTAGGTCGTATCACAAGGCTGAACTGTATCATTTTACCTCACAACTTGTTTTATTTTGGTTCTTTAGGAACTGAAATCAACAAATCAAAGTTTGTAGCCTTCGCAGCGCAATCCAATTATAATTTTCAGACTCAAGAATCAATAAATATATTGAAAACAAAGCATAATGAAACTACAATTATGATTTCACGAGTAGCAATACAAATTCATATAAATTATGGACAAAAAGAAGACGCCAAATGAAAAAAATTAATTGACTCCTAAATAACCCAATTATAATAGAAACAAAATGATTTGAACAAAAACAAACAGTAAGGATCACGTTTTGGAACTTGACGCAAATCTGACATGTTACACAATTTTTACGTAACAAAAATTGTTTGATGATGCCAATATAGGACAAAGAGGTATAAAACCGACCTCTAAGGAATTGTTCTGCTGCAAGATAACTAGGGGGTTCTTTAGTGAACACTCATGTTTTGAAAATGATTGGCTATATTGAGAAATTGGGCCAATTGGGTTTTTTTATGGACCATTAGTTAAGTGTTGACTTGGTCTTCCAGTCTCCCCCAAAGCTTTTTCCAATTTATTATGAACTATCACATGAACAAGTTGGATAATACATTGCCAGAATTGCTTAATATGCTTAAAACTGCTAAAGAGGCATTTAAAAAGAAAAAAAAGCCAAGTTCTTCTAGTTTAGTCATTTAGAATAACTAAGAAGAAGGATAATAAGAATAAGGGTGTTGTCTTTAAAGCAAACAAACTTATTGGGGGCATCAAGAAAGACAAGGGCACTTGTCATCACTGTGGCAAGGAAGGATATTGGAGGAGGAATTGCAAGGAATACCTTGCAACCGTGAAGGCAAAAAAGCTTAATGAAGCTTCTACTTCAGGTATGTTTATAATTGAAAACTATCTTACTACTTTGCATTGTAATTCTTGGGTATTGGATACTGAATGTGATTTTCACATTTGCAATGGTATGCAAGAACTAAAGAAAAAGTAGAAGATTAATTGAAAGTAAAACGGACCAATGACTTAGTAATGAAGTAAGGGACGTTGCATTAACTGTAAGACCTAGTTATTTTGTTTGGCCTGATAGGTTTGATACTAGAATTATATAATTGACATTTTGTTCTAGTATTTTAAGACATCATTTCTATTTTATTTAGTATTAAATGGATTTAAATTTATTACTAAGGATAAATTTTGCTCTTTTATAATAATGATATTTTCATGGATCTGGTAATAATATGAATGGTTTGTATATACCTAAATTTAAAATGCTTAGGTTCAATATAATCTATAATAAAATTGAAATACATATTGAAATAAGTATTAAGAAACTTCAATTGAATCGTGGCGATTAATATTTGACCAAATATTTCAATGATTATTTAAAAGAGAAACGCTAACATGAAATGCAATATACAAATGTGCTATGCAAGCTTTAGGGAGTAGGAATATCTAATTTTGATGGTATAATCAATAGTTTGGATGTTATAAAAAATACAGACAAACCTTATTTTACAAAAGGTTAATAGGAATGATGTTTTTTTTTTTAATCGAAATGTAAGTATTATAAATCAAAAGTAACAAAGCTGGAAAACCAGCGAGTCAAATTTACAAGCATGCTATACTAACGAACAAAAGGGAACAGGCTCTCAAAATGAACATAACGGACAAGAATTTACAATCAAAAAGACCAAAGGGAACATCCCCTCTGAACAAAGGTGCCAGGTCGAAGCCTGAATAGAAAAAGTGGTTGTCAATTAACCAACAAAACCAAGCAATAAGAGAAGAGCATCACTGCCCAACAAACTAGATGAAGTCAGTTTCCAATAGAAGGATAGCCGAATGACCTAGAGGATCAACAATCATGATCAAAATAGCAGAGGATGCACCATGCACCCCTGAGGCAGCATGCATTACAACATGCAGGATTTCCAGAGGGAAAGCAAAGCATCCAGCACAACAAGGAATACTGGACATTCAAAGGCAGTAAGAGCAGCACCCATCACTAGACATTGCACCTACTGCAGAAACACAATAAATCAACACATGACCAGGTCCCTATTGGACATAGCAAGGTCAGGGGACAACAAAAGGCTCCTCCACTAAGAGGCAAACATCCATGAACCTGCACCATAACAGACAAACAACAATGCACTAGCAGTTGGAAACCAGCCCGCAAACAACAAGCTGAAAGTAGCAAACCAAACTGATTAGTGAGAGCAACCAGAAGATCCAGAAGCCAACTTCAAGAAGTTGAGCACACTAAACTGCATAAAGCAGCACACAAAGCTAAAGTGGTTAGCCACAGCATAGTAACTCCAGCAAACCATACCAACTCTGCAGCATTGACCATGTCACTACTAGGACAAGCTCCATCCAGCACTCTTCGCTAAGAAGTGAGCATGCATGAGGAAAGGCCCCCAGACTTCCCTCTAATAACTAAACAGCATCACAACAGAAGTAAACAGCAGAGCACATTACAATAGTAGGCCAAACAAACTGTTTGGATCCATAGCAACAACCAAGAGAGAAACAGAATTAACACAACAAAGCCCAACAAAGAAAGCATGCCGTCACAACCCAGCAGAAGAAGATACTCCACCAAGCAGACTAAGCAGTCTTCAACCGAGTCAGAAGAAATATACAAAACTTCACCCAACCAAACCTCATCAGCTAGTTGGTAGAGAAAACATAAGCCGCAACGTTGTAGCGGACAAACCCACATACCAGTCATAGCAGCCAGTCACCCATACAGACATCAATTGAAAGCCAGACAACACAGCCAACAATAATATGCCAAACAACATAATACGAAGGCTTCATGAGATGAATCACCTCATGAGATTTTAGAGGGCTAAAAAGCCCTCTGATAAACCAGCAGAAAACACATTACAGAATGGAAGAGGTAGAACATGTCCTACCATTTCCAGATCTAGAAAACAAGAAACGGAGTTGCTCAACAACTAGATCTAGGTGCTGAAGAGTACCTGAATCAACTGTAAAAGGATCGTCATTGGAACAACCCTCCACCATGGAACGATGCTTATAGGGAGATACACTTTCATCCCCATAGCCACTAGAGCCTCCTGTTAGGGTTGAGAAGGATTGATCTACTAAAGGCAGATCCAAAACTATTACCGTGTGATAACATAAGAGAGACTTGAGACTTCCCTTGGGTTTGTTGAAGCCAAGAGGAGAAACACATTAATTGCCTTGTATTTTTAAACTGAGACACCGCCTGGATCTGTTGAATCCAAGAGGAGATAGATGCTAATTTCTTGTTATTCGTGGCTATAAGGCCAGAATTAAACAAAGAAGAAAGAAGCTCCAACAGAAATCAGTGGATGCACATCACGAGGAGAATGACTTCAAGAAGTAGGAGAACGTTTCTCTCTATATTCTTTATGACGATGTCTTTTTTCAATATTATATATGAATGACATATTTAGAAATGATATATTTTTTTTTATTTAGTAAAATTTTGGTTATTCAAGAATTTTTTATAAAAAATTTAAAAGAAGCAATCTATATATTAGATATAAAGATTTATAGATATAGATCTAGAAAATTGTTTAAATTGTCTTAATCCATGCATATAGAATAGATGCTAAAATAGTTGAGTATGAAAGAATCTAATATTTGATTCTTGTCTATTTTGCATGGAACACCTCTCACCAAAAACACATGTTCTAAGACATAAATTGAGTGAGATATGATGGAAATGGTATCATATACTTGGTTATATGATCCATCAATGGAGAAGATAAACTAGAAGTTCAAAATTGTTTGAATTAAGATTTTTTCAATGAAATGTTGGAAAAATAGTAAATATTAGTCAATATATGTTTTACTTTAAATGATTGTGCTCTAAGTTCCAAGAGTTCCAAATAAGATAACACATCTGATTCTACAATTAAATAAGAGTACACTTCCAATATTTAAGGAAACAAAGAGGTTGTCTGGATAAAAAAAAAGTTCATCAATGAACGGGGTTGGTTCCTAACATTGTTGATCCAGTTGTCTTATACTATGATAACAATGGAGTCATTTCATAAGCAAAGGAATCAACGTCTCACCAATAATCTAAATAAGTACTTAAGAAATTTGATAAATCAATGAAATGAAAGATGTAAAGATAGAGTGAGTACCAAAAAAAAAATATAAAAGATCCTCTTACTAAGTCATTATCCATGTAGAAGTATTAATGTTACATGGAGCAATATGGTATTAGATACATGAGTGATTGACTTTAATGCAAGTAGAAGATAGTTAGTTTAATATGCTCTATAATCAATCGGTTGGTTACACGTGAAATTATTATATTTAGGTAAATACATAATTATTATTAATAAAGGCTTAATTTATCTTTAATATTCATATAACACTAGATTAATGAATCTAGAGTAAAGATAAAGTCCATAAGACAAAAATGTTTTGCCAAAAAAAAAATTATGAAGTTGTTATAATTATGAGATTCCTATTACATCAAAACATTGTTTCTAAATGATCGATGCTCTCTTAAATATTGGATATTCATTAGAACCGTAAAGATTGATACATATTATGTTCTTTTTTTATGAAAGAAAACAGTTGTTCTTATAAGCTGAGATATAGGGATACCTAGAACTAATATATAGGTGTTTGTCATAAGACATGTACACTAAACTAACCTGCATGAGAATTCTATATGAAGAGATCACCTATATCTATGAAAAGGCTTAAATGGCGGTTGTGTAAGTGATGCTTACACTTGAGATTACTAAGTCATCTTATATAGAGAATGTTATGTTTTGATCTTGTTACATGTTATCTTAATTTAGGTAACAAAAAGGCAGACATTAGGTATAACATAAACTATATGAAGGTATTTGAGTGATCAAGAGAGGATTCATCACCTTAGGTGAATTAGAAAAAATATTTTATTTATTCTCAAATAGTACTGACTGAAAAATCCTTGAGTAAGGTGGAATGAGATTTGAAAATAGTTTCAAATCTTATTCTAACGATCAATGACTATTATGTGGAGAATAAACATAATTTAACATGATATACATATTTCATGCTTTAATTTTAAATCAGAACATTATTGATGAAAGGATATTAATTACACCGAGAAATCGGTCATTGAAAGGTTAAGTCAAACCACTAATTACTTTTCTAATATTTGAGGGATCATGACACGTTGTTAGACGATGCACTTGATCTTAAAATATAAATTAATCAATTGTTGAATCAATAATAAATTAAATTGTTTAATTCATTTAATTCTGTTTAATTATAGTTATAATTTATATTTAGGCCAATATGTTAGGAGCCTAACACATTAAGAACCATTAGTCAAAAATTAAATCCAAATGATTTAATTATGTATGACTAAAACTGAGATGATTAAAATATATTTTATAAATTAAGGACTAAATTATAATTAATACAATGATTATATTTCTAGACCTAGAAAAATCAAGTAAGGACTTGATTGAGTTAAATTCTAAAATTATCCTGAATTAATATATGGCTATTATTTAAGGAGCAAATTAATATTTTATCGATTTATAGGATTTTTTTTCAGATTTCTCTATAAATAGTAAGCTATGCCTTTTTTTTTTAAGAGACGTACACAATAGAACTCTAGACATAACAATCTCTTAAATAGGGATTTAGAAGATTTTTCACGGGTGGTTTGTGTAGATTACTATTGGAGACGGAACAACTCAGTCTTTAAGGAATTATTCAAAGCCGAAAAAGATCAAATCTTCAGGTAATAAATCTTTAAACAACTTTAAATCCATCTAACAAGATCTTAAGGATTTTTGAATAATTTTGTTTGATAGTTTTCACTGCGTCTATAATATTCAGAAACACAATATTTTATACCTAATCACTTATATAAATTAAAAAAAATTAAGCTGTGGTCTTTTTTTTTCATAGTTTACATGGGTTATGGCCGAAAAGAGAAGTACCAAACCCATAGTATTGTTGTTGAATTTTGTATAAAAATTAATATCTCTAAACAAATTTTATTGAATTTTCAGTTTTACTTTTTGTGGACAAAAGTCTCATCTAACATTGTGATCTTTCTTTCCATGCATTGTCTTCATAATTAAAAATGTTTTCCATTTTTATTTCAATGACTGGCATTTATTTTGGTATGCTTTTCCATTGCATTCTCAAACTTCTAAACAGGCTTGCCATTTGCTTTCCTTATATTTCACCATGACCAAGCCAGTTTCTCTTCAATTACAGGTTGTCACATGGCAAGCTGCAAGACAAAGGTGCAAAGCAGTTATTGATTTCTTCGAGAAAGATAAACCCTATTTCTCTCCTACCATAAATGATAAAGACTTGCACGATTACTTTCGAACCATGGATGGGATCAGAGGATTTTGCCTTTTACCAAGAGATGATACCTGGATACATCTTCTTCCTTGGAATGCAGAATGAGACACATAAGCAGCTTCATCCCCCACTCTCTCACCCTACTTAATTTGAAATCAATGAAGATGCACTTCATGCAGCTATGGCTGCTAGGTATCTTATTCAAAACTCAACCAGAAGTTACTTTGCCAGAGGAAAATTATCGCGATGAATTCTAAGGCTCTTGGCTGACTTCATAAACCGTAAATTCCTCTTACTTGAAGCGAAGAAAATATTCTGGCAAATCACTTGTGGCATTGTGTTTGTTTTTACTTTTCAATATTTTCTTAAGATTCTTGATACGTTAATGTAAAAAAATCTGAAAGAAAATATTATTTTAATATATTTTTAATTAAAAAACACCTGTTTATTTCCTTTAATTAAGTTTTGAGGAACAATTTGAAGCTACGGGCTTCACTTTCTAGTTACATCAATAGGGCAACAATGCCAATCCAATGGGATGTGGATAGGCTTCCATTATCACTTCCCGCTACCCTTTCATTTTGTTCTTAAGACACGTTGCTGTATGCGATTCATACCGAGGGATTGTGCAAATCATGGTGAAATGTGGACAGGCTCCCCAAGTGGTGCGATGGAAGCACATTTCAACAAAAAGAAGCCTGAAATGGTTTGTCGAATATTTACGTCACAACAGGAATTATATCTGAGAGGCAACTGATAGACTGATACTATTAAGTCAAGGTGTTGTATGAAAACGCTTTAGGATCTAAATATCTATACATCACAAGTTCTTTGACCTTGATGTTTTAAAATGAAAATCTGTAATCTCCTTACGAGTATATCAACCAGATCTAGTTAGATCACAGAGCCTAAAAACACCGCTTATGGGCTCAGGTTCATCTAAATAACCATGTTTATTTTAAAACCCCAAAACTTTTGGTGACAAGTCTAATAGTGGTTCTAAAGCGCTTGGAGAAAACTTTCTTGCAAAGAGAAAGCAGACGTTGTCTGGCTGGTTGTTATACAAGCATGATTGTCCTTCAAACATCCTCTTGAAGAACTCATCTGTAATATCAGAATTCCCAAATGTAGCAGGGTGAGCACCACCCCTTGACCAGTCTGTCCAGGTAACACTTCTGTTTGCCAAGAGATGTGGAAATTGGATGCTCAGCATTGTAGGGAAGTAGTGCTCATCCACATAACATCCCGGTCGGCAGAAGTCTTTAAACTTTGGGTAATAAGTAGAGTCCTCGATTACACTGACTGCAAGCTTTCTATCCACTTCAAACCACTGAGACCCTTTGCGCCACTGTTCAAGCGTGACCTCAGGTTGCATGTTCCAATTATAGCGTCCTCTCCCGTATGGACCCGGATCATCAAATACACCCATAAAGCTGTATCGTGATTTTGATATGTATCGATAGATAATGCCAAAATTGTGGAGCGGAATGCAGGACTCAGACAAGAGGATGAACCATTCATTAGAGATATCAAGCAATGCATTTGCAAGGAGTCTCCTCTCCGCATCACACATGCTCATCATACCCCACTCTGCCACCTGCACAGAATCAACACATGAATGATCATCATTTCAATTGTGAGAGTGCAAATATAATGATACTCACAAAATGCTTAAACAGTTTTTTTTTTCCTTTTTCCTTGTAAAAGTCCACTTCAACAGCTTCCATAAAGATGATGCAACCACTTACAGGTCACAACTGTTTGGGATTGCAACTATCACCATACTTCATACTTATGGCTAGCAAAGACCAAATGAACTTGGAAATCAAGCTCGACTACATTCTCTCTCTGTAACAGCATCCAATGTGACGTCAAACAATGACAGCCTACAAGTCTTAACTTCTCTCTTCTAAAATTTGGAATGCAGGTTTCATACATATACTATTGAGATTATATTGCTATTATTAAAAATAAAAAAAATTAAAGTAATACTTCTCAAATATAAAGTTATGGTACAGTTAGATTTCTTTAAAAAAATTCCGAAAGTAAAAGCAAGTAACATGTATTAAATGCAACCTAAATTTATGCCCACTGCCCAATCATAACTAAAACAATATACCAATTAATTTCCACCTTTATCAAGAAAATCTAAAATTAAATATGAAACATTTTGAAGAAACTACGAACAGAGTGTGAATATGGAACATGAATACCAGAAATCAGATACATAAAAAAATCATATAATTTCCTTCTCAAAATTGTGGCTTTAAGCTAAACCTCTGACAGGTTGCAGTCTGTCTCTCTCTGTTTTTTTTTTTTTTTTGACCAAAAACCATGGATGTAAACCCTTATCTTAAAAGAAGGATAGAGTTCCTTCTGTTCAAACTTATAGGTCAGCTTCATCAATTTTTCATAATCCTTCCCTATCATATTATTTTTGGTTATAAAAATTAAAAAAATTAAGAAATACTTAATGTCCTAGTGTCATAATGTGATCGTATCACATTCAATAACCTTTTCTTTTTCTTCCTTTTCAGATAATGCCAACCATCTGTTTTGCACCCCACCCCACGCATCAGGATTCACCATTCAAATATGGTGCAACAATCAGAGTATTTTCTCTAAATTGCAGAACACATAATTCAAATTGCTCAATGAATCTGGGTGATGGTCTAACTTGAAGCCCAGAACCATATGAGAAGGATAACAGTGATCTTGATTAAGCAGAAAATTACTAAAACTTCACCACAGCTGTTGATCTCAACTACCAAAGACTGAAATAAAAATGGATTATGCGAGAGTTTGCAGCAAGCCTAGAAGAAGCCCAGAAAAAAAGATCCAATCTGATCATCGGCAATTCCTGACTTTAGATGGAATCACTGACTTTTACAAAATAATGACAAGTTGCTTCTTCTCAAAGTGATTAATTATGGACAGACTCATATGCACCTCAAAAATATAAATCCAGTAACAAAGTGAAATTCACAAATTATGGAGACATCTAAGATTTCTCAGAGAAACAATTTAAACATTTTCAAATGAGGCAACCAACACAGTAAATAGAAGCTAGCAGTCATATTGCTCCCAAATAGAACAAATACAGCAAGTCATGCATACACATACATAAAGAAGAGAAGGTTCCTAATACCTGACTTGGGATTTGTCTCTTGTAGAACACTGAAAATCGTGTCAAATCCGCAACATAAGATGGCAATGAATGAACATAAATCGAATAAAGGCCTTCGTGCCCCTTGAAAAACCTCTCCCAAAGAGGTGCCAATGGCAATGGCCCTTTTGTCAAGAACATGAAGGCAATCTTCGGTACTCTCTTAATAGGATATTGATTAATCCGAGGAACAAACGAAGCACGCCAAAACAACTCTGTGTCATTCATCTTATGCATCAGGTTTGATGGAGGCCTAATCCATTTCTCTATACTATCGGACTCTTCAAAGCAAGGGAAAATGATATTAGACCTTGCTGCAGGGCCTCCAGTTCGAACTCCAAAAAATCGAATCATGTTTACACTGACGATAGAAATCCCAAGACCGAGAACCAAAAACATCAAGCAAAATTGAAGGAGTCTCAAAGGCAAAGGCCTGTTTTGATTCAATCTAACAGTAGTAACTATACCTGGGTCCTTACCCTCCTGAGTTGCCATCTTATCTTGGTTTCAATTTTTTCTGAATTCAACTCTAAACGAACTGAATCCCAAAACACTCTTAAACTACTACTACTATATAAACATTAAAAGTCCTCCCTAATGGCCAAACCAAAGTTTTAATTTACAAGAATCAACAAACTTTGGTTTTGGACATATGGGCTAACTTACTTGACTTCAAGACCCAGAGCCCTTATAATTCATAAATAAATAAAGGTCCAAACAAATAGTACAGATAAAAAGGAAGAAATCACCACCAAAAGGGAAACAAAATCAAAACTTTACCAGATGGGAATGTTGCAAATCAACAACTTTCTTTTGGACAATCTCGGTGGAAACAACATGTAAAGCAAAGGGGAAAAAAATAACACAACAGTATGAAAGAAAGAGTGATGTTTACTAGGTTGTTAC
>Ga0307510_10010793_pt1 | contig 10861 bp, 6 predicted proteins | sample 12_EM_MG_FD_207224 | JGI IMG/M metagenome (GOLD analysis project Ga0307510, IMG submission 207224) | Populus trichocarpa ectomycorrhiza microbial communities from riparian zone in the Pacific Northwest, United States - 12_EM | ecosystem: Host-associated > Plants > Roots > Unclassified | place... | reverse complement strand
AAAATATTTTTTAAATTACACCCCCCCCCCCCCCCCCAAAAAAAAAAAAAAAAAAAAAATGATTCCACTCTATTTTCCAGCACAGACAATTTCCCCTAACCTCTCAAACTGCAGATTTCAAGGTACCAAGCAAATGACAAGTGACTAAAAAACAAAGCCATATTCTGCATATATGCTTCTGAAGGCTCACTCTACAAACTACTTTAGTTCCTTGATATCCCTTTTCACTTCCACGGAATATTGCCTCATTAGATTTCCAACAACACAATCTTCACCATGAATAACACAATAAACTTGCAAATAAGAAGATTGAACAAAACACAAGATAACACAGCTCTTTTTTTCCCCGGCTGTTTATTCAAGGAAACATAAAAAATGTTTTATGCAGACAATATCTAAAATTAGTTCTCAAATCTCCAAATGCCCGACAATAACATCCACAACCACTCGAATAAATAAATAAAAGCATACTAGTTAAGAGATTGACCTTCTGAACTTGCGAAGTTACCATTTGCAATCTATCCTCAGCTTCCCGGGCTTTCGATTCTAAAACATGAATATCAAAATTGTTCTTTCTCAAAGTAGCCCACAAAACCCTAACCTGTCATTCAAGACATTATCAACAACCTACTACTATTCACATAACCAGTTAATAATTATATTAATCACCTCTTCTTCTAGGTCTTTAATCTTGTCATCAGCAACCTACAAATAAAAAAGAAACATTCATTAGAGGTTCAATCCCAAATGAACTAACCACGTGATAATGTAATTCAAGAAACCAACCAGCCAACCTTTAAATGTGAGAAAACAGATTGCAGATGGTTTAATTTGTGGTCTAGTTCTCCAATTAGATTCTCACATCTCTCCAAATAACGGTCTCTGTCGTTTATATTTTGAGTGATTTCCTCAAGACGAGATTCTGCATTTATATTGATTAATTAGGCAATCAACCAATCAAAATTCTGAAACGAAACCTCTTGGTTTGGTTACCTGATTGAGTGATTCTCAGCTTGGCCTCGTAGAGCTGGTTTTGGTGATCTTGAGATGAGAGACCCAGCACAGCTGACAAAATGGCTGGAAATACAAAGGGTAGTAGATAATAATAATAATAAACAGCTTCCATTTTTGCGTCTCCAGCCCCCCCTCCTCTTCTGCTTTTACCGTGTCATCTACACTACGCTACATGTCCCGTCTATTTTGGAACTAGAAAGGAAGAGAGACGAGATTCGCATTATTTTGTTTTTGCTTTTTAGTCAATTTTTAAGATTGTTTTTTAATTAAAAATATATTAAAATAATATTATTTTTAAATTTTTGATATGCTTATATTAAAATCATCGAAAAACTTAAATTTCAAATAAAAAAATTAAAAAACATTTTAAAAAGCACCACAAAAACAAATATTTTTTTAATCATTAAATAAATGGCCTACATTATGTAGATGATTTTGCCACAAATTTTTTTGACATAAAAAAGATTAGAAAATTTTGTGAATTAGATTATAGATCCCAATGGGATCTAATAAGATGACTTTATGTAATTATATGATATGAAAAATCACAACAAGAGTAAATATATTGAAATAAAAAATAAAAAACAATCATGATGATCATATAAAAAGAGCATTTTTCAAAAGAAAACAAATCACAAAGCTCAATTCTTATACAATCCAATATTGAATGATGAAATTAAAAATAAAATAAAAAAATAAAAAAAATGATTTAGATCAATCAAAGTTAGCATACAAAACTTGCAACTTGAGTTCTGAGACCATAATAATACCATGGAAAGAAAATCAAAAGAATTACAATGTTAAATTTCCAACAATTCAAATATAGAAAGATAATATAAAAAAAACTCAATTAACAAAAAGGATAAGAAAAATCAGAAACCCTACAAGCCGGATCATGCGAACAAAATAACCTAATAGAATGCGAAACAAGAAAAATCATGAAGCTCAATTCGTAAACTAACCCAATATTAAAGGATAAACCAAAAAAATATTCAATTTGAAAAAGACTTCAGTCATCCAAGCTAACTCACCAAACTTATGATCTAGGTTATAAGACCAAGATAACCCCTTAAAAAGGAAAGTGAAGAAAATCACGAAGCTTAATTTCCAACAAACCCAAAATTAAATGATGAAATTAAAAAAATAAGTGAAAAAAAAATCTAAAAAAACCCGATATCAACCCTAGAGACACATAGGTTTCAAAAAAAGATCTATTTTTCTGTATGTCATTTTATCTTATTTCTTTGAGAAACTGGAGTTGTTTACGTACACTTAAGGGTGTATGCATTGGAGCTAGTTGTTGTGTCACTCATCGAGGGAGTTGCTCAAAGATGTTATTATGTAGCTAGAATAGCTTTAGTAAATACTTTAATTTGATGGGTGATTTTTTAAAGATTAAATAAAATTTTATATACTTGTGGTAAAGAGGTTGATTAATCTTCAATATCTTTGTATTTCTAAGTCATCAACCATGGAGAAGAAATTTAGATGATATATGAAATGAGAATGAACTAGTTTTTATTCAGTTCATCATAGACGATTTCACTAATAAAGTTGTAAAAACTTTAAATTAGATTTGAACTTCCCACAACTTCTTGATGGGATGATGTGCTTGGGCTTGGCCATTTCATGCTTTCTTGTAAAAACAAATCCCCAATTAGGATACATGGCCCTTCAATTCTTAATTAACAACTTATATAAGTGAAATAAGTTATAATAGAAAGAACAAGAATGAAAAATACAATAAGGTGTATGTTATGTTGTTATGTGACTTGTTCTATTATTTTGTTGTTATCTTGTGACATAAGGTATTTATATATCTTGATCACATAAAATTACTCCGTGAAGCATGAAATTATAGTCATAATGTATAGGTTAATCATAGAGAATAATTATTTTTACTACACAAGTAACCTATGAAATGAGTTATTGTGTGTAGGTAGCATACTAGATAAGTTAGTAAATGTACTTACCATTGGATGTACTTACCATTGGGGTAGCCCTTTGGAATAACAATTTTATCTAAACCCGATGGATATTCACTCTAGCCGATCTGAATAGATAGAAGATTTTTTTACCCGATCGGATTCAAGTAAAACTTAAAGGTAAAAATTCAGTTTATGGATTGGGTAAGGATACTTCTCTATCTTAACCAAAATTAGACTTGAATCTGATCCAAAATGCATTAATAGTTTGAAAAAATTATTTTTATATCAAGCTATATATATAGAAACTTGGACGTTAATTTCCTCAATAAAAAAAAATGCCTCTCCCTATTTGAAAACCTTAGTAACCCATAAAAATCCATTATTTCTATTAAAGAAGCCCACAAAAATTCAATATTTTTATCAAGAACTCCATTAAAACCTAACCTTAAAAAAAATGAAAACATGAATAACCCAAATGATGACTAGCACAGGAAAAACCATCCATACCAAGACCTCGACAATGTTCCAACTCAAAACCTTTACAAGCTTCCAACATCCCTTTACATCCCCATAATTTCTCCTTTATGAAAAGTCTTTACACCAACGTAATTCTAGAAGTGAGAATCTTCAATACTACATAGGCACAAGTTACTTAGCTAGAGTTGTGTTAGGTAGTGCTAAAGATTTTATTGAAAGAATTTGTGTTACGGAGCCTAGAGAGGCATTAAAATTAAGGGTTAATTGTGTTTTGAATTTTGTTAGTTATACGGGTAATTTGTTTTAAAACAATTTGGGTGTTTGGGGGTTGATGTTTGCAGCGATTGAGAGTAGTTTAATTCATTAGGGAACTATTGATGAATTGATCTTAGTATAGTAGTTGGGTTAGGGATATTCGATGAATACTCAACACCTGATCAAGTTTAGATTCAAGTATCAAAATATTTATACTCCAGTTTTGAGTTGGATATGAATAGTTACAAATCTAGTATATAGATACTCATTCTATCCCTAATAATCATTGGTAAGACATCTAAGTGCATGACGGCCAATAACAAGAAGATTCACATCTATAATTCATGTGTTTCTAAATAGAAGTTTGTGTAAGATATAGCGGAGAAATAAGCGTAAGAAGTTCTACTAATCATAGTTTTAAAATTTAACCTGCCTGGCCGGTCAATCCAAGCCAAGTTTAAAAAAAATAAGATAAGTTAAAAATCTGGATGACCCGACGGGTTGACCCGATAACCCGGTCCAAAACCCGATTACAATTTGTTGAATTTTTTTAAAACAAAATAATATCATTTCTATTTATAAAAAAATTAGAGTTGACTTGAGTGACCCGATCAAAACTTGAATCGGGTTTCAAAACTCTGCTACTAAGCACACAATGAAGGAAAAATTATTAGAACTTTTAAATGTAAATGACGACGGATGCAAGCCCTGGGTCGACTGATGGGGCAAACAATAACCGACAGCTACCTATTTGTATGGGCCTTGGCTGTCCGCTATGACAACCCTGGCCATTTGGGTATTGGTCGAAGTGGATAGCTCGGTGGTCTGCTAGGACAACCTTGTCCACTAAATTATGGGTTTTGTCTTAACGACAAACCCACGTGTTATTCGGGCCTCAACCCAACAATTAACTACTCTGGGATCGATTTCCAATTCTACGCGGATTCCACCGACACACCACAACGCCATTTTTTAGAATAATAACTTTGACTTTGATGCAGTACAAAACATGTTTCTCACATATAGTTTTATAGTGGTACGTATCTGAAACATAATTTTCCATGAACATACGATATTCCTCTCAACTTCACGACAAAATTTGTCCGAAAGCCAAGCTCCTCGTAGAGGTTTATTGGGTTATTATTGCACTTCGAATCAAACATAAGAGTTTTCTTTCTATGTGCAGTCAGTATAGTTGCCGGAAATGTGTGGGAAGATGAGGTATCTAAATTGAAAGCCAAAGTGGTTTCGTCCTCCGGCAGTAAAAGTACTGGCTTAGATCAAGGCATGAGAACTGTTGCCGCCAGGTCATTGGGATAACCACAGGAAATGTACCTTCTACAGAGAACTTCAAAGTTTTGATTAGAATGGACATCTGCAGGGTTCGATTCCCCAAGTCTTCTCCGCATATTCTTCAATTGTTCTATCACTGCTAAATCTTCCAGACCCAGCAGTGCTAAGGATGCTCATCCGAGTCCACTTCTCTTGATCAACAAATGCTTTATCAGCAGCAGCCTGCAGTTGAATAGTGTAAGCATGGGATTCTTGGAACCGTTTCAAGTAGTAGAGCACCAAAATGCTTGACTTTTGGGAATTTCAATAGAACAAAAGATTACCTGTGCCTCTAGATAGCTCTGGAAGTCGTAACCAAGAAGGTAAAAGTCATTGCCACCCTCCACCTTGTCACATAAGGATTCAAAATAGTCTTGGAAGCCAAAATAGCCATCTCGAACCATCCTACATGCAATAGTATGATAAAAATCAAATTACCAAAAAATCTGTCACTATCCAAAGAAGTGTCTTGCTCAGCATACAAAACACAACCTGCGTCAGAAACACCGAAAAATTGATGTCCAAAGCATTTACCTGGTTTGCTGGAAATGATTTTGAAAGGCAAGTGATTTGGGGGGCGGGGTTTCCAAGTTTAATTACATTACATACCTTACAACACGAGCAAATTGAAGAGGCACTTTAAGGGCAGGTCCTTTCTCGCGCAAAGCTGGTACTTCATGCATTTTTGCACCAAATAAAAACTGAGCCAAAAATGACAGCATCAGAAATGTATTCCCCCATTGAGTGCTAGCACATGCATGCCAAACGATTGGTGTCTAGTTACAAAATACAACACAGGTAACCAGTTGACAGAAACCTATGATTTTACAAGTGGTGATGCAGACATGCAGAAACCGAGAAGAAAAGCATTGATTGGTTTTGGAGTGCCTTCAAAAAGCTCCCAAACATGCAAAACTCGACTGGCATCATAGCCATTTGAGCCTAGAATGGTCAAATTCCTATTACATTTGAATATATTACCATTCTACTGCCACAAACTTTCCAGCAGCTGCAGTAAAACAATTGGAACTGGCACTTCTAATCCACTCTTCTTCCTTACATGTTCAATTGAATTATAAAATGATTTATACTGGCCAGTCGACTATATACTTAGAACAAGTTGTCATGTCAACCTTTATGAAGCTAGGCAGACTTTCCAAAAGCAAATAACTTGCTGATGACACTTGAATCCCAGTCAACAAAGCAAGAACCCAACCACATCAAATTGGTTAAGTAGATATCAGAAACTTAGTCTCATGAACTGTTTGCTGATTCATGTTTCTTAATGTCATAGCAAACAGTAAAGGCCAATGCACAAATTCTATTTAAATGGTTTCCTTGTAAACCTCATTTCAGATTAGCACATACCATGTTATCTTTCCCTATTTCTTCAATAATTTCAACTGTAGAACCATCTTCTGTGGCTAGAAGTAAACATCCATTCATCAAAAATTTCATGCTGCCAGTACCTGATGCCTCATGCCCTGCAGTGCTGCATAAAATCATGCATATTACATGAGAAATCCTACATATTTCAGATAAAGTTAAATCTAATGGACAACCAATTAGAAAAGGAAAGATCACAAGGAAAAGAAAAAGACTTTGAACCAAAGGCCCAACTCAATCTTCTACATTCTATCATGCAATACAACCACTTCTACATTATAAAAAAAAATTAAACAAAAGCAGACAAGTAATCTAGAGAATGGATCAGAAAAGTGAAAAAAACATAGTTGACTATTATCATCTAGAAAGTCAGTTTGTGCACTTACACAATTAGAGGAAAGTATTCCATATGTTAAGTGAAATATAATTTAAAAATATGATTGGTTACAAAAAACAATTGCAATCTTACAAGCCCTTTTGTTTTGACTTTATTTATCCCTTTTTAGGATACTTGGGATGAACAATTTATCAGAATCAGAAAGGTAGCAATCCAAACTGACCTTTTAAGCTAGAATTTATGGGGTTAAAAACTTCAAATGGTTCTTGCAACATTTACAAATTCTCCAATGATTTGGCGCAGGGAATATTCATTTATCATCAACTCAATAATGAATTAAATAAGTTAAATAGAAGATAATTATGGTTGAGTCTAAGGTTGCAATCCAATTGGTGCACCATATTATTTACAGACCTTATGTGCTGCGAAAGGTCAGCCCCTGGTATTACTAACTCAGCAACAGAGACATTGTAATCAGGTATAAAAACCTGTAGGAGATTATAAACAAGAAACTGAATCAAAACAATAGATAAACAAAACCATGAAATAACAGAAGCACAGATAATTCATCAGTTAGTTCCAAATGATACTGCGATCAAACAAGCAGAAGACCAAGAAAAATAATCTCCGACAGATAAGATGTTTTATATTTTTGATTCAATACCAAAAACAATATGCCTTCTCAATACAGCATGTAGGGAAGGGAGGAGGAGAAAAATTGCAGCGTAAGGGTATATAAGTCAGGATTGAGGCATGGTGATCCACACATACTATTGAAAAGTATAGTAAAAAAAACAATAGAAAGTTACTAGCATACTAAATCAAGCATTTATAAATAAGAAAATAAACTAATGAGAAAATAAACAAATTTCTCTGGCAACAATTGAGAGCATAAGAAAGTTAGAAATAGAAGAGTTTAACAAAATTTCCACACAAGGAAACTAGTAATTTAAACTGAGTTAACTGATGTCTCATCAGAAGTGGTATAAGAAAACAGCTGAATACTATTAGGAGAAAATTATGTCCTAATGTTAGAAGCATTAAACTAATTGGGGGGGAAAATGCAGGAACTTGAGACTTCTTAAAGAATATTCCCTCAAATTTTTCCCATTTCCTCTCCTTCCACTTACTCCCCATCTAATAATGAAAATGCTCTCCAGGCAACTAGAATCCAACCACTTCTAAGGCCCTCCTTCAACTAGCAAGTAAATCCATCAATAAACAATTCCAAGGTTGATATCTTTTAGCAACTGAATAATGCAAACAAAAACAATCACTCCTTTGGACCAAAAACAATTCGTTCTCTTTCCAGTTTAAATGATGCTATAAACACAAAAATCAAACCACCGCTGAAGTGCATATCAAGAATATTTCCATAGTTACCACCACTTGCTGCTCGAACAGAAAAAAAATTGCTTGATTGGAACCTGACACTTAGGACTACTATCTTACCTACCTCACCTTATAGAATCACTAAACTAATGATAGACCTGATAGACAGTAATATCAATATTCGTGCATTTCCATGCATCTTGAAGAATTTTCATTGAGAATGATTAGCAAGACAGAAATAATGTCGACCACTATCAATATCATGGTACAATGACTTGTTATGAGGCTTGGATGCAATGCCCTGATGAAAACTTCTTGTGAGGGAACTGGCATTTTAGCACTCAAAAGGAATTTGGTTCATGATTATTTTTGGCCTAGCACAAACCTTTCAGCTGATAAAAAACTGGTTAAAAACCTCACTTTCACCAAATAATACAGAAGATGCTCATCTGTTCACCTACTTAACACAGACACGCTTTTCACTTACCAACTTCAAAAGATCACCAACATCAGGATCGTTGTTAATTTTTTCTGCTACAGCATTGCAGAGTTTGATGATCTTCCTGGCAATTTCATAACCAGGAGCAGCTTTCCCTCCAATTATGCAGACACGGGGGACAACCTTTGTCCTGTCACTCTTCTCCATATTCTGCAACAAAATTAGAATAACATAAGCAACCTATATCCAAATATCATAAAATCATGGTAAAACCAATCCTCAACATCTGGAGGAGTACTATTCATGTAAAATAAGCATGAGCTCTCTGTCATGAATCATGTAAACCAGGAAAACTGGTTCTAACATGACTTGTTTTAACCAGGCCATAACTAACAGAAAACAAAGTCCAAATTGTTGACACACTAAAATATTGTCCAGTTGCTCTTATGCCATGTATGGACCAAACCCAGAAAGAGTTAACTGCTGAAGCTCATGCGTTTTAGTTATAGCTTATAGCAGCAAGGCGATGGGAGAGGCAGACATCGGGGCCTCATTTTTAGAGACCGCAAGTGTTCTAATAGATTTAACTGAAGATAATGGCTTCTTTTGCCCAAGTAGATTCCATTCACCTTTATACAGTCATATCGATGGACGATGCCAAGTATATTGAGTAACTGTCTTTTATACTCGTGTATTCGCTTTATCTGCACATCAAACATTGCACTTACACTGACCTGCAATGAAAATGTATGCTGTTAATGTAAGATCCCATGCAAGCTTCTATAAGAAATTAATCTTTACATGTAATAAAAGGCACAGTTAGGAGGTAAATTTTTGAAGAGACTAAAATGCCTTTTTTTATTTTTTATTGTGAATCTGTGGTTTTTTTTTTCAATAAATAAATCAAGAATCCTAAAATAGCTAAAACTGTTTTTTTATCATGCGTGTTTTGTTTTTGTTTTTCTATTTTCTATTTGCCTATGATAACAATCCTAATCCTATAAGATTTATTTTTTTTCAGGGTATAAAAAGATTCCTTTCCCAAAACTCAGAGTTATAATTAGATAAGAATTCTATTCAATATACAAAAACAATATAATTATATTTTTATAAAAACAATACTTTGAATATAATTTAAAAAATCAGTATTTGTCTTTGTTATCAAGGTACTTAATATTTTTCTTTGTATATTTCTCTTTATTGTTTTCTCAATCTTGTTTATTATAATTTCATCTTGGTATATTTGCCTTCTTTTAATGGTTGCTTGTTATAATTTGATTATACTATATTTAATTTTAATTCTTACATATTAAAGATCATATAATGGTTGCTTACTTTCATAAATTGAATTATGTCTTTGAGATATTATTATACATGATCATTGAAAATAAGATGCATGTGGTAGAAATATTTGTTAAGGAGGGGAAATTTTTTCATTGGCAAGAAAAAAACAATTATGGGAGATGATGTATTTTTATTTAGACCTATATGAAAAGATAAAAAAAAGAAGTAATGATTAAAGGAGAAAGCTCAAGAAATTAATCCGGCAGTTGCCCCTCCTTTTCGTAACCTAGCTTCGCAGCTGTACACTAGAGAACTTAAACATTACTCTTACAAGGCTATACAATTCATACCTTCACGATAGTCCCATTATCAACATTGGCAAAGGTAAAACTTTTGTGATTGGGGGGCAATGAATATAGGTGAATATATATTATGCATATAAATCAAAATTAACATAATTTTTAGGAATTTCTAATTAAACAAATAAATCACTATATATACTAATTGAAAACTTCTTCTTAATATTTATTGTGAGGATGCTTTGTTCATATTTGTTTCATAAAAGAAATGGTACTAATTAGCTTTACAATTAAAAGCATAGCTAAGAAATCAATTTATTTTAATAAAACAGATTAAATCATGTATTGGAGAAAGGAGCAGACTTAAGAGATGATAATAGCACTCTAAATTTCTAATTTTATAAATATAATCAATAAAGAGGGAGAGAGAAGAATTTAAGGGTAAGTTTGAAAAGAAAATTAAAAAAAAAGGAGTAACATGAAAAATAAATAAAGAATCCGATCCACATAACAAAACTCAAAGTATATATCTTGATTTCCTTTTTTCGTTAGAAAGTTACCTAGATTGCTTTGAATGTGTTTGCAAGATTGAAACAAACTATAAACAAAATACAAGAATTAAAAGAAAGTATTCAAGTATAATAAAAAAAATATTAAAATCTGATTTTTTTTATTTAACTTAAATCAATTCAAATAATTTGTATTTGTATTCTAAGAAATTATAATTATAGAATCCAAAATCTCTAACATTGACTTCGACCCTAACTTTTAGGAAATC
>Ga0307510_10010791_pt1 | contig 10863 bp, 12 predicted proteins | sample 12_EM_MG_FD_207224 | JGI IMG/M metagenome (GOLD analysis project Ga0307510, IMG submission 207224) | Populus trichocarpa ectomycorrhiza microbial communities from riparian zone in the Pacific Northwest, United States - 12_EM | ecosystem: Host-associated > Plants > Roots > Unclassified | place... | reverse complement strand
CACAAGTATCTAATCTCAGTGATATTGCATGAAAAAGTAGAGTGGGAGTAAAAAAGTAGAGCGGGAGTAAAAAAAGTAAACAAAAAGTATATGGAAAGTGGAGGGGTTGGCTTGTCACAAGTAGTCCGTACTTTCCAAAAATTTACTTTTCTCACTCGAAAAAAGCAATAAAAGTACGAAAAGCACCAAAAAGCAAACAAGGGGTTTTCCTGATGCAGTAAGGTGGAGTCCCTCGTCGGCGCTGCTGCCTTCAGTCAACTCTGCTGTGTGACAAGCCGAGAGGAACGCAAACTCCGCAGTGGGGAGCCGAGATCGCACTACGTCAAGCAGTGTGAGGCGATCGCCGCCGTAAAGTCCGAACGATGCTTCGAATGGCTTTTCTAGTACCAGATTTCCGTGGCAGATGAAATGAGAAAACTGATGATCCTGAAGGCCTTCAAGCACGACAGAAGTCTTTGCCCTTTTACCCAAAAGAGTCCTCACTCTCGTCACAGTATTGAGACCTTGTACTGACCAGATTTCAGGCCACGCCTCTTGCAGGGAATCATCGGGGTTTGCCACAAGTAACACCGAGGGTTTCTCGAAAGACGATTTGCTGGGCTTGCGGGACTCAATGAGTGCCGATAACGTTGGTGTATATGACGTGATGTAAAGGTCCGAAAAGTAACACGGGACACCATCGTCTGATGGAATCGGGCCCATTGCGTGAAGAGGAAGTGAACAAAACACAGATGTGGGACACCACCAAATCCGCGATTGTTCCGGTATCTCCAGCCTCCGCAGCTCATTGATGACTGGTTGGCCAACGAGTTCATAAAGACTCTTGAGTACGAATCGTAAAGCCCGCTGGTATTGCTTTGATTCGAGCGGGTTATTGTTTCGCGCGTGCACCAGCCGATTCCTCAGTTCGATTGCACGGCCGTAGGAATATTCAGGGGTAGTGATGAGGGAAGGGCGCATGTGGTGGAGAACGATCAGGATATCGCAGCGCCACTCGGAATGATTGACGATGATGACCGGGCCATGCACGACAGCAGAGCGGAGAGCGTCGAATGATGGTGTCTTCATGAAGCCCTCGAGACCTGGCAGCGCCTGCATTTGCGAGACAAGATCCTGGCGCTTCGCCAAAAGTTCACGACGCCGCACCGCGAGACGTCTAAACTTGCCCATTCCTTCGCCGTCCTCAACCCCACCATTGTCATTCCTCCATATACGCGAAGAGACAGATGTCGTCAACGTCTCGAGTTCCTTGTTGACGACGGTGAATTCCCGTGCTAAACGCGAGTCCACTGGAATTTGGTCAATTGAGGCGCGCAAGCCGCGCATCTCAGACCAGATTAGGGCTCTTCCCTGCTCCAGAGCCTGGATTGCGTCCTTCAGTTGACCTCTGCCGACGTGATATGATGCGATGTCCAGTGGAAGCTTCTCAACAATGTCGTGCTGTGTCATGAGATGAAAATGCTGTGTTTCAAGGGTTGGAACAAAGAGCAGAGTATCCTGCAACGATGAGAGTGCAGTCTCATATGCGGCTGAAGTGCTGTGGTGTCCGTAGCGTCGTGCATTGACCGCCCATTAATATGACATATAGAGTCGGTTACGTGTATTCGCGTATGTATCTTTGGACGCCCTAGAATGCAGTTGCATGATTTCATCAAAGTCCCTCTTGTCTCCAGAAAGTTTCAAGCAGGTTGATAGAGGGATAATAAGCTCATATAGGACGTCGGAGAGCTCGAACCTCGCAATCGGCAATTGAAGGATGTCATAGAAAGTAGCAATTGATTTATTGAGGTACTCTATGTTATCCGTGGATTTGAATGCATGAAAGAGGACGTTTCCCAAGGCTCTCGCAGGCCGTAATATGCCGGGATGACTTGGTGGACTTGAAGCAAGGAGGAGTTGACAGTACTCGATGGCATCTTCGATCTCCGCTATATTTGTGGTGTGACATGCAGATTTGAGTGCCCTGAAATGCTTGGTCGCCTCTTCTGGCACCACCCAGATTGTCTTGTCGGTGGTGGATCTGGCACGCAGAGATGCAATAAGGTGGGGAAATGAGGTGACTTCTGCATCAGGGGAAAGTGCTTCTGGAAGGCCTTCTTCGGTGACACCAAGGTCACGTGCGCGGGTCGCCATAAGACTTGCCAATCTGCTAGTCATGAATCTGCGATCCCGGTCGATGTCGTCGATGGGGAGTGTTCTGAGAAATTCGCGATGGCGGTAGATCGCCTCTTCTACACACTCTGGGGTGGTCCCATACTTGTGGAGTCGGTCACGTGCAAGTCCGGCGGAGTGAAACCAGGCATGCATCACGTCGCGTGCTGGAGATTCGAAAGTGATGATCTTGTCATAAAGAGCCATCGCTTCCTCGTGATCATCAATTGAACCAATTCCTTGGAAGCGAATTGACAGAAGCACGGAAAGGTGGTCGGCAAACTTGGGAGAGTAGTGGCAGCTATTCGCCTCCCGGAGGCATTCAATCACTTGGTCCATGTATTCCCATACAAGAGGTTGCCCCTGATAAACTTCACTAGATCTTATAAGATCTGTAATGGCCAATTTTAACATCGGCTGTGGGATATTGGATGCAAAGAGGTGGCGGCAGCGGACCGCCATCTCCTGAATATTCCGTGCCGCATCGCCAATGCATAGCTTCACCTGAGAAGCCAGGGCCGACAGCAATTGTATTTTGACTGCATCTGATGAGACACCGAACGCTTCCAGTGGCAGGGATTCGAGATAACGAAAGTACTCAATACAGTACTGGGCGTCGCTGGGTTGGCCGAATAGCTCTAGGCGATTAACAAGCGAGGTCGCAAGGTGATGGAAACCCTTAACGGTATCTTGACCAACTCTATGTGGATGAGATGCGAGTAATACCGCTTCCGTATTGTAGAGGATCGACATGTCAAGGTCCTCTTTCCCCGATGGTATATTATGTACACAGCGATGGTTGTATAAAGTGGCCAAAGCTTGGAGATGTGAAGAGCGCAAAGTATAAGAGCGAGGTGATGACAAGAGAATGTGTTGATGATGGGATATTTTGTCATCGATTTCAGATATTGATTCTCTAACTGTCAATATAGATGATTAGCCACTTGTGTGAGTACTCGAAAAGGACAGGATCCGGGTCATAACGTACCGTGTTCATTGGCTTCCGTGACCCCCAGCTCTGATATCACTTGAATATGCGGATAGTGGGCCATAGGACCTCATAAAAATGGCCTTGACTATTTGCTGTGGGAAGGTGGGTATCGCCAGGGGGGTGTAAGTTCCTTCAAGTACTGTATTGCGATAGGGATTTAAACACCGTGGAGCAGGGCAAAGCCCACGCCTTCAACACGCCTTCACGGAAACAGCCATGGCATAACTGCTATCAGGTCCGCAATTTCACCGAGACATGTGAACTTCATCGCAAGGCAGGGCCGGTCTTCACACGTTTCACACTGAGTCACGCTAAAGCTGAGGCAATACGTATTACGTACTATTTCGGAACTCGCGATTTATGGCAGATGTGTCACATAGAATTCGTGCTGCCCGGAACAGAGTGGTAGATGTCAAGGGTAGAAGTGCGCAGAAAGCATCCGTGTTTGCAATGTGTTCGTGATACTGAGGCCTGAGGCCTGAGGCTTCAGAGAGGCGATCATCAACCAGGTCCACGCGATCTCCGAAATGACAGTCCGTCGATTTGCATTATCAACATATACAGTATCGTCCAGTGCTGCTTACGATTTTCCAGACTGGGGCTTAAGCGCTTAATGCATAATGTCTGGAGGGTATTCGGGTCGATGGTGGTGGTCATTGTGTAGAATACGCCAGTATTGATAATCACAGATTAGAAGTGTCCTATGGATACCACATCAGCAAGATGACACGCAGCTGGAGTACTGGAACTTCTGGAGTTGCTGGGCAACTGGTTCCAGTCATCCCAGGCTGCGATCTCCTTTGATTCCACCCATTCCAGCCAACCTAGTCTTCCAGTGACGCGATCTGGGCCCAGGTCTCCCAGAAACGAGGAAATTTCCAGAAATGAGGATTTTCCTATTGGTTCCACCAACACCATGTGGAGTGAAGGCTTCCACCAGTGCCATGTTAGTTCCACCAGCACCATGTGGAGTGTCGGCTTTCCCTGTCATTGTAGTACTGAGGTACCATGTCTGAGATATCACTGCATAAAGATTTCTTCAAGTGTGGTGTAATTTATAACATGTCAACAGTGGATGTATACGCTCCACCCCGCGGTTGCTGCCATTTCGGTACTCAGCCTGTAGCGATGCACCATAACTTACTCCCTGCTGGTGAGCTTGGCAACGTTGGCAAGTTCCGAGACTTGCCCAGTCTTCGACGACGGCGTTGATGCTGTGTGTGCATGTGGTGTACCCTTGCACGTCGCGATGACAAGGCTGTGCCGTTTGAGCAAGAGCGCAGGCATTTTCGCAGGCAGGTCATCATGTAGTGTACTGTGGGCTGTGGCCGTCACGGCACAGCACTTTTGGTGTTGGTGGCCACAGTGTTGTGGTAATGATAGCGGTGATGGCGAAGGTGATAACGGCAGATGTTGGCAGCAGCGGCAACAGCGACTCGAGAAGTCGCATTGCTGAGGCGGGGTGATGTGATGGCTATGTGTGATGGCGACGGAGCGAGGGTGTACACAGCCAATAACGCCGGTGCCAGCGCAACCGCTGAACAGGTCCTCATGTAGGCTGCGCTGTAGGGCAGATGAGAGCACGAGCCTGGCACGGTCGTGAAGGCTGACACAGACACAAAGGAAGTCGGACCCCCAGGCCTTGACACGCATGGATAAGGGGGAGTGCTTCCGGCCTGGGTGCTGCACTTGCCATGGCCGAGGGCACCGCCGGCGTCGGATCTGCTGGCGGGGCTGATAAAGCCACCGTTGCAGCATCCGAGGCGTTGAGGCCCTGGGCGTATGGCAAAGCAGGGGGGGAGGGCAAGTGCGAAACGTCACCGCGAGGTGAGGCCTGACACTGGGTCGACGCACCGCTGTGAGAGGGCAAGCAAGTGCCCATTGAGTCAGGGAGGATGTGTCGCGAGGGTCACTGACGGGTTGGGGCCTGCAGCAGGAGGGACCTGTCAGGACACAGAAATAATGCGACCCAATGAAGGGTACTCACCTCTGAAGACCGCAGAGGAAGGGGCACGTCGTGACACGGGAAGTTAGTGACCTTGCGAGGGGCGCCGACGCGCTGGGGCCCACAGAGAATGGGCAACAGTGCGACCAAATGAAGGGCACTCACCTGAGTCACCTCTGGAGGCCACAGAGGAGGCGATACGTTGCGACACGGTAAAAAGGCGACCTCATGAGGGGCGCCGACGCATGGAAAGAAGTGGCTGAGCGAGGGGTACATACAATCTGAAGACCGCAGAGGGAGGGACACATCAGGACACAGAAAGATAGTGAATGGACAAGGGTACTTACTGTCTGGACCGCAGAAGGAGGGACACGTCAGGGTACGGAAAGAAAGCGACTGAGTGATGGGCACTCATGAGGGAGCGACTGCAGAGTGAGGGTCTTGTGGATGAGTGTGGACAGGCGGTCTGTACGAGTTCTGTATGGTGGAGAGACTATTGAATTGCACACTTCAAAGCTTCACACGCGACTGCAACGAACAACAAGCCACGTGACTTGGATTTGGATCAACAAACACTCAACAAACAGACCATGAGCCCCGCTTACCAATCGCTGTTGGTTTACGGTAAACCAAGTTCTTTTCAGTGTTGGTGTTGTCTTTTCCACATTGCGATGATGACCCACTCTCTGACTTTGATATCTACACTCTCAATGGCTTCAATATTGATGGGAATTCTGAGAATGTGGAAGAATTCTGCTGACTTTTTGGAGAAAATGGCCATTGGAGTAAACTTGCTGTTGCTCTAGTTTGCATGGACATAACCCAGTTTCATTTACAGTGACCAAGTTGGAAAAGTGCTGGCCCCCCTGTCATGTTGGTCCCTCCTCAATCAAGGTAAATCGCTCTGGTAGTTCTGAAGGACATTAACCCAGTTTTGTTGACAGAGTCCTTGGAGGGTAGCCAGTCCCCCCACTGGTCCCGCTGTTGGTTCTCCTGTTGGTCCCCCCCATTGGTCCCTCCTCATTCCAGGTAAAATCACTCTGGTAGTTCTGAAGGACATTAACCCAGTTTTTGTTCACAGAGTCCTTGGAATGGAGCCGGCCCCCCCACTAGTCTGTCAGTCCCGCTGTTGGTTCCTCCTCAATCCAAGTAAATCACTCTGGTTGCTCTGGTGTCAACTGGTGAGAGTTGGAAATCTGTATAGTTTGAGATTCCATGCTAATATTGGGGTGGTTCTTTTTATTTTTTTGTTACAGCTTTTTGCTGCGCTTCACAAATGGAGGAGCAGGGTCCACGAACCTGTCGACTTTACCACAGGTACCCTTGATGACGTCCATATGGGACATGTCCCTTTTTGCTGTTGCCTATTAGCACCAATATAACTGTTTTGTTCAAAGAGATGATGTGTGATTATGTGCAAATATCCAGATCTACCGGTAATTCCACTGGACATCCTGAATTATGAACTCACACTGGAGCCAGGTGGATATTCTGGTACTACAACGTGAATCTGGGACATTGCTATTCTTCTGGTTTGATGTCATATTCTGGATCTATGTCGCTGATCTGGCTCTATGAGCCAAAACTGGAAGGCTGGCCCCAGAATGTCATTAAAAGTCTGGGCTAGTCTTCTGGATCCAGACGGACTGGGAACCGGCTGGATCTGCTGGGAGAGCTGGTCCCAGCATATCCAGTGACTTGTCATCTTGCTGATGCACCAGCTGTCCCAGTATCATGATATATCTGCACCAGCAACCCAAGCATGCCCCCCGTTCCCCCCTCCATTCATGTTGGGTGCTTTGTCGCTCAAGCAACGCCATGCATCCTCAGTTGCACTGCAGGTGTTTTTCAAACACTGCTTTAGCGGTGACTACTCCAAAACGCTTCCGCCCCTCTGCAGGAGACAACACGGTATGTCCATGGTCCTTCCCACCCCCTGACTCCCAGGACCCCGGTTCTCCAGGGCTTCCAGCGGCTCCCACCTTGGTGGACAGTCACGTTGCAGAGAGGACCCTTCCCGCAGGTCAGATGTGGTGGGAACCGCTTATGGCCAAGTTTCTCCAGTCGGACAACCCACCCACACCCTCACCCCCTCCTTTCAGGCGACGCGGCCCCCTTCGACGCCCTGTCCCACACTCCGCCCACCACGCTGTCTTTGACTGCCGCCTCTCCGCCTCTCTCCGCCTTGAAATTCTCGGACCTAACCCCACACCCCATTATCTATTCCACACGGACAAAGGTTCTACTAAATTAGTTACTTTTCTCCTTGCTTCCAATTCCCTTTTACACCCATTGCCTCCTCGTCCGGACCCTCCGTGAGCTGCTACCATACCCCTATTTACCTTGCCCGTTCTCTTCAGGTCGATGACGACCCCCCCATATAACTGCTTCATTATTTTCTTTACCCGCCCTACATATCGTCGCTACCCGTAGCACGTCTCTTGTTGTCAACAGACAGTGGAGAATAAACATGGAATTCAAAAAAAAAAAAAAAAAAAGCCTGCCCCCCGTCCGCACCTAGTCACTCCTCCTCTTCCTCCCCCTGTATTGACCGTCTGACGCCAGTGACACGCGGATGCCTCCACGCGCCATTGACATATGCCTCGCCCAGCGCATTTCGTACATCGCCCTCCGAGCTCACCACTTCCTCTCGGAATCGGCATTGGTGTCGCCTTCTTCGCCGGTGAAGATACGATAGAGGAATACCGCGCGGGATACTGCTGCTGTGGGGTGGCGAGCGCGACGGACCCATCCGAGTCGCCCAGCGTGACACTCTGCGCCATCCCAGGTTGGTACACCGTTCCCGTCGACTGTCCGAGCATTGTCGACGTCGCCCCAAATACGAGGCCCCCGCCAATGGCCCCACCGCGCCGCCGCACAGCCACAGTCTGCGACTCGTGCCGCGCCCGTTCGTACTCCCATTCGCGGTCTGTGGTGGCGCCCGCGACAGTTATGTCCGGGGGGCGGGGCGTGTGGTCGTCTGCGGTGCGCCGAGCAGAGAGGTCCGCGATGCGCGAGAGGTACAGCGAGCCAGTTAGATCTGCCGGAATCCATTCTGGGTGCATTGCTTTGATAGACACGAAAGATATTTCGATCTTTCCATCGTTCGACATCGGCCGCGCGTCCGGTACTTTCGTCGGCGCACCAAACTGCGCATGTACACGTACAGGTGAGAGTCTGCAAGCGGAATTAAGATAGAGAGCATGACGGACCTTGACGTTGTCGTGTCGCTGGAAGTCAAACACGGCAAAGCTACTGTACAAACATACCCAAGTCCGTCGTGGACGGTGAACTCGCGGGAAAATTCGGCGATTACCAGCGCGCATGGAGGCAGCGAAAACCAGACGATGAACGGCGTCAACACGACGCTCGCGAGTTCCGTCGCGAATGCGATCGCTTTCACAGCGAAAAGCCCTCCGAATTGCATGTGCACTGTCTTGGAGTGTGATAGTTCCCATCATTCGTCTGGGAGGAAATGCGAGTACTGAACGATCGTCACGAGCACTTCCGAATCGAGAACCCTGTTCTTATCAGGGATCATGCCACGCGCAACCGCCAGAATATTACCAAACACTGAAAGGTAGAAGACGGATCGATGAGGCGTAATCTCGAGGTGGATGAATAGGTTGGGGTCAATGGCCGTGGCGAGAAGGTCGGCGGCAAAAAGAACTAGCCAAGGACGTTGTAAATCTGGTTATTGCGTGAACTCGAATATCGAATAAAAGTGTCACAGGATCTCACCTTATGACGATCGCCAACTTTTCGTTGGGAAACTGATTCATGTATATAGCCGCAACGAGATATGATTCCTTGAGATGTCGCTCAAACAGGTGGGGAAGCTCGTCGAATTCCCGGAAGTTCCACTGTGCAAAGTGGGTGTATGCGCGACCGCTGATTGAAGACGGGTTCTTGTGTTCTTCGCAATGAAAACTGCCACATCATGACAAGAGAAGGCTGTACCTCGAAATAACTGAAGAACGAATGGCACGAAAATGGCGTTCAAGACACCCATTAACTGAGGATCCCCATCGATCATGGTTCCAAGATAACCTTGTAAATGACGCACGCTGTTGCCTTTCAGGGACACCTTCCTTTATTCCATCAGACTCGGCACGCGTAAATGTCCGGCCTTTGCCCTCCTCTACAGGCAACCGGGGATTGAGTGGCACATGCTACTCAAGGAGCCCTTTGATGACAGACAGGAAGTTTCCTTGTCACATGATTCGATTTGGTATTTAAGCGTAGGCCGCGATTCCGAGAATCCGAGAACGCGCAAAGTGAAATCCTGACGGGCACAAGAAGCTTGAGGCGGAAGCAGGCAAAACAAACAAAGGAGAGGAATGGGATGGCCTATGATTGCCTGCCTTGCCTGCCAGGCAAGGTGGTTTAAATACGCGACAAGTATGCTACATGCAAGTCGTTTTTAGGTGCGCAACAGCGAGCGCGAAGACGACGAGGGTGGGGGGAAGCGGCGACGTTTCACGGTCAAAGGGCTAAGGTAAAAGGGGAAACTGTGGAAAGCGAAAGGAGATAAAACGTACTACGAAGAGAGGCCATAGCGATGTGGTCCAGACCTACGAGGGACACGTGGAACGACGGGATTTTCGAGGTGGCGCGCGTTTGTGGCGCTGGCCAGCGATGTCTGGGCGATCCGCAAGTCTTCGGTGGTAAGAATTGGGGCGCGACGAGAGGGAAAAACCTGGCTGTTAGGAGAAAGGCGTCGATCGTGCGAAGGATTGGAGGCGAGGCGTATGGGACGAGGGCGAGCGGCAGGCTACGTGCGTCGAGCTTGTCGGGCGCACGGAGGACGTCACGTGGTTTGATGTGCTCGGAACCGGAACGGAACCATCGTGTCTGCCCAATAGCACACCAACAACGTATTCTCCCTCAAAAAAAAGGTATTCTCCCTCCGTACCCCTCGCTCCGACATAAATCCTCTCCAATACTGTAGACAACAAATATTTGGTCATCGATGATGGGCCATGATGGGCCATTTCGTCCCAGCTATAGCATGACCACGACCATCCCCAGCGGTTACTCCTCCATCCAACGTCCAAACGATCAATCCACTATCACACGAGACTCGGAGCGACCTCTAATCAGCTTTGAGGGCTCCCCTCCAAACTTTGCCAAAGCACCTCCTTTGCCTCCGCGCAGGCTGTTCAGCTCCCCTTCCTCCCTGAATACTAACACCATGCTCTTGCCCCCAGAATCCGACCAGCCCTATCCACCCACACTCACAGACCCCTCCACGACCGACGGCACATGAGGTATCCAAGGGTACGTGGCCGCCTCCGTGTCGTCCTTCCATTCCGTCGCGCTCTCTTCCGACGGGGACGACTCTGCACCAGTTGGGGGCGCCGTGGCACGACACGCATTCCACATGGATGATGGAACCACCTTGGACGGGGACAGGAACGGAAGTTGGCGAAAGCCTGGACGAGTCCTTCGAAAACCTTTCTGCGCCATCCTCCATCCCCTCCCAAATCGCCCTCTCGTCTCGTCCCCAGAAGCCGCCGCCACACGGAAAGCCTGCGCTCGCCGCGGCCGCCAAGCAGGAGTCGCCACTGCTACCGCCGCGCTCAGCGCATTCCCCAAGCTACCCCGGTTTCCCAGCCTCGAAGCCCCGTGGGTAGTTTCGCCTCGCAGGGCTCTACATCCTCCCCCGTCCCCTTTGGCGTAAACTCCCCGATCCTCACACGCACACCCTCCGCAAGCAGCTCTTCCCTCTTCCCCCACAAGCACGCAACGCGTGCCTCCCCCACCGCCGCTGCCA
>Ga0307510_10010790_pt1 | contig 10866 bp, 8 predicted proteins | sample 12_EM_MG_FD_207224 | JGI IMG/M metagenome (GOLD analysis project Ga0307510, IMG submission 207224) | Populus trichocarpa ectomycorrhiza microbial communities from riparian zone in the Pacific Northwest, United States - 12_EM | ecosystem: Host-associated > Plants > Roots > Unclassified | place... | reverse complement strand
CGGAGGAATGGAAATCGCGGACGGCGTGGCATGCCCCCGAAGTCAGTGGTCGCTTGAAGTGCGGTTAGGCCGTAGCGCGCGGCTTTCGGATCCCGAGAAAACTGTTCATCACGAGGCCGGCAATTAGCCCGCAAAAGGTGCCGGCCACATACATCTCGGTGAGAGGCAACGTGGTGCTATCGGGAGCCACCGCTACGTAGAATGTGGCTGGGAAGTCGCCCGCAACGATTCCGCACGCGGCGAATACCCACCACCCTCGAAGGTTTTTGCGAGTAGCCACCAAGACAAGCGCGGATCCCAAGATCGCAGCCAGAGCCACCACCAGGACGGCGGAATGTTGATCCACTTTCCACCAGGTGGACTGGAGCAACGGATCATGGGCACGACCCTTTACACTCATTGATGGTACCAGCGCGGTAATGGCATTGATCAGTAAGACATACCGTAGGTGCACGTAGCCGTTGAAGTTGAACATGTCGGAGGCCTGGTGCCTATTGGAAGCTACGCAACATCGGAAAGAAAGTCCGCACAATATGTTAGATGGCGCGGCCACTCATCCGTAACCGCGCGAATCTCACTTCATCAGTTCCCCCGTCCAACGTCAATCATCGATTCCAGAGATTGGCGCGCGCTCGTTGTGAGGGTTGCTCGGGCCAGTCCGACACGCGTGTGTTTGATCCTGTTCGGCGCTGCGCGCCCTGGATCGAAGTGTTGGGCGAGGATTGAATGCGCTCGACCCGTCGAGGCCATTTCACAGGACGGTAGGCCGCAGGGTCTGGCGCGTGGTTGAGAGAGGCGGGTGGCGAGCTGGAAACGGGGCGTCCGGGCGCCGTCGGTGCGTCCAGGAGGACAACGGGTTCCGTGGTCCCGGCCGCCACCAGAGATCCGGCTCACTCGGAACTCCCATACCCTGTTGGTATGGATCGGCGGGTCGTTGGATCCAGGTGACTTCGCGGTTATTGGTTCACCTCATCCCTGTTCCAAATCGAGCCGGGGGAGGATGCCGAGGTCAACCCCGGCTGCTACGGACGACAATTGGCGAGTTGGCTGAAGAAGCAGCTCGAGCAGCGAGGCTACTCCATTGAGCCGATTGTTTGGGGTACTTCACCGCGTGTCCCGTCGATGACAGCGCGCACGGGCTGTTGAGCGGATTCGTCCGATGGGTCGCCTCATGACATGACCGTCGGTTGGCGCGGGTGATCGCGCCGCGGCTCAGCCGCGCAACACGCGACTCAACAATTGCGGCGGATCGAGTGCCAAGGCGCGGGCGATGGCCGTGAACTCGGAAACGGGTGTCCGCCGCTCACCCTGTTCTATCTTCACAATGCGCATGCGATTCCATCCCAGCACGCGCGCCAGCGCGTCTTGCGACAGTCCGGGTTCGCGGCGTGCGCTGGCCAGGACCGTGGCGACGGTTCGGTTCACCCGCGCGAGCGGGTACGGGGTCTGAGTACGGCGACGATCGTTTGCCATGCGACACGGTCGGGAGGAGGATGGTGAGGGATCGCAGGGTCGAGATTGCGTCGAGGCGCCTCAGAATCACCACGGTCAATAGTCGGGCCCGCCGGCGTCGGCGGCGTGATTTGTGGCAGCCCGCGGCGCGATTCTTCGGACGAGGTATCGAGCGATTGGGGGCACGGTGGCATAGACGATCACCGCCGCGATGGCGACGTCGACTGCCGATGCGATGAGTACCGTGAAGACGTTTTGAATGACGTGGTCGTCTGCGGTTAGAAATCGCCTGATCAGCGCCGGCAACTCGTCAGACGTCCAAAATGCGCCGGCGCAGGCGAGCGCAAATCTCTTCAGCTCGACCGGCAACATCACACGGCGATGGGTGTGCACAAACCGCCCCTGGGCGAATTGAACCGATGCCAGCAGAGCGAGGATGCCGATTCCAGTCGGAAAAGAGAATTTGGCGACTCCGTTGACGAGCACGAGACAGATGAACGTCACCAGCAGGCCGAGGAAGCACAGAAATCCATACCACACCATCGATACCGGGCCTCGCGTGGGCGTTTCGAGTTCAGCGGTGGGCGCAGAGTAAGGGTTACGGTCCATGCTATTCACTACACCGGGGCGGGTGCCGAAGGTCAAGTCAGGCTCGCTCGTGGGACCGCCTCGGCGCACCCCGCGGGCGCGAGTTTGATTCAGCGGGTGGCCCGGGTGGCTCGAGGGGATCGACGAGGGTGAGTCCTCGGAAGCTGCGGAAATCCGCGTCCGGATCAGGGGGGGCTGCGCGGACTTCGGCTCGTCATGCCTCTCGGGGTGCCGGACGGATACGCGCCGGTGCTCGACTCGGTGGCGGATGCACTCGTTGGCAGAGCCTGGATCGCGGGGCGGAGCGGTGTTCTCTTTGGAAGGATGCAGCGTCTGTCTGAACTGCAACAGAACTGCAACAGCAAGGCAAAACTAACACGCCGGGTCCCCACCGGAGTCGGGCACAAGTGCTTGATTTAATTGGCTCCCTGGGTTGGAATCGAACCAACGACCAACGGATTAACAGTCCGACGCTCTACCGCTGAGCTACCAGGGAACACGGTAACGATTCTTGAAGGCCGCGAATTCTCTAGAACGGGGCCCGGTTAGTCAAGGCGCGGATGTCACACCGCGCCCGTAAAACCGTACCTCGCCGGCCTGAGACGCAAAAGCCACAATCGGCGGCGCGGCGTCAGGCCGTCTGTGCCACCGGCCGGCCGACTTCCAGCACCCGGCCCATCCGTTCCAAAGCCTTCTCCAGCGTCTGCATGCTACAGGCGAACGAGATGCGGATGTGTCCCGGAGCACCGAACCCGGATCCTGGGACCACGGCGACGCCGCCCTGATTGAGCAGGAGCTCGGCGAATTCGTTGTCGTCACGGCAGCCTAGGCCGGCAATGGCACGTGAGCACTCCGCGAAGGCGTAGAACGTGCCGGCAGCAGGCAGGCAGCTAATGCCAGGCAGCGAGTTCAACCCATGCACGACAAAGTCGTGACGCTGCTTGAACGCCTCATTCATCTTGGTGACGCACTCCTGGTCACCGTTCAACGCTGCGACCGCAGCCCGCTGCGAGATGCTCGAAGCGTTCGAAGTTGACTGTCCCTGGATCGTCGACATCGCGGTGATGATTTCCTTCGGTCCACCGCAATAGCCGATGCGCCAGCCAGTCATCGCGTACGCCTTCGACACACCGTTGATCGTGATTGTCCGGTTGTACAATTCCGGCACGACAGTCAGCAGACTGCAGAACGGATCGGAAGACCAGTAGATCTTCTCGTACATGTCGTCTGTGCCGATGATCACGCGCGGAAATTCGAGCAGCACGTCGCCCAGGGCGCGCAGCTCCGCGCGCGTGTACGCGGCACCCGTCGGGTTGCATGGGCTGTTGAGCAACACCAGGCGCGTCTTCGGAGTAATCGCAGCGGCAAGCTGGCGCGGGGTAATCTTGTAACCCTGCGCATAACCCGCAAACGGCATTACCGGCAGACCGTCCGCCAGCATCACCATGTCCGGGTAGGACACCCAGTACGGCGCAGGAATCACGGCCTCATCGCCGTGGTCGAGCACTGCCATACACAGGTTGTAAATAGTCTGCTTCGCGCCCGATGACACCAGAATCTGCGAACGGTCGTACTTGATCCCGTTATCGCGCTCGAACTTGGCGGAGATTGCGTCTTTCAGCTCGTTGATGCCGTCCACGTTGGTGTAGCGCGTGAAACCGTTCTTGATGGCGTCAATACCGGCTTGCTGAATGTGCGCTGGCGTATCGAAGTCGGGCTCTCCGGCGCCGAGACCGATCACGTCCTTGCCTTCCGCCTTCAATTTGGCGGCGCGAGCTGTAACTGCTAGCGTGGGCGAGGGCTTGACGCGCTGGACGCGTCGCGAAACGGGTAGGGTCACGAGGGATTTCCTGTAGATCGCTTTAAATCAGGCGGCCCGGCTATATTACGGGATCACACCCTTGCTCACCAATCTCGCGCTGCGCCCGAGATATCGCCGCTCGCCAGCCCGACCCGTCATTGGAACGAAATGGAACGCACCCCTTTCAAACTCGTCGCGCCGTTCTCACCCGCAGGCGATCAGCCCCAGGCCATCGAGAAGCTCGTCGAGGGACTCAATGATGGATTGGCCCATCAGACGCTCTTGGGTGTGACGGGATCCGGCAAGACGATGACCGTAGCGGCCGTCATCGAACGCGTCCAGCGCCCAACGATGGTGCTAGCGCACAATAAAACGCTAGCAGCGCAGCTCTACGGCGAGTTCCGGGAGTTCTTCCCTCACAACTCCGTGGAATATTTCGTCTCGTACTACGACTACTACCAGCCCGAGGCGTACGTGCCCTCGTCGGACACGTATATAGAAAAGGACTCGTCCGTCAACGAGCACATCGAGCAAATGCGCCTGTCCGCAACTAAAGCGCTCCTGGAGCGTCCGGACTCGATCATCGTCGCCACCGTGTCATCAATCTACGGCCTGGGCGACCCACAGGCGTACCTTTCGATGATCCTGCACTTGGTCCGCGGCGATAAAACCGACCAGCGCCGACTGCTGCGCAGACTCGCGGACATGCAGTACACGCGCAACGAACTCGACCTCACGCAAGGCACGTATCGCGTGCGCGGTGATGTTATTGACATCTTCCCGGCCGAATCCGAGCGCGAGGCGGTGCGCGTCGAACTGTTCGACGATCAAATCGATTCCATTGCGCTGTTCGATCCCCTGACAGGCCAGATTTCACGCAAAGTTCCGCGCTTCACCGTCTATCCCGGCACTCATTACGTAACACCGAAGGAGCGACTCATCGGGGCCGTGGATAAGGTACGCGAGGACTTGCGCGTTCGCCTGAAGGAGCTGCGTGACACCGGCAAGCTGCTGGAAGCGCAAAGGCTCGAACAGCGGACGATGTTCGACATGGAAATGATGAAGGAAGTCGGCTACTGCGCCGGTATCGAGAATTACTCGCGATATCTGTCGGGGCGCCAGGAAGGCGATCCGCCGCCGTGTCTGTTCGATTATCTGCCCCGCAATTCGCTGCTGGTGATCGACGAAAGTCACCAGACGGTTCCGCAGTTGGGTGCCATGTACAAGGGCGACCGCTCGCGCAAGGAAGTTCTCGTCGAGTACGGCTTTCGCCTGCCGTCAGCGCTCGATAACCGCCCACTCAAGTTTGAAGAGTGGGAGCGGCTCGCGCCGCAGATGATCTTTGTGTCCGCGACGCCCGGCCGTTACGAGTCGGCGCACTCGGCACAGGTGGTCGAGCAGTTGGTGCGCCCCACGGGCCTGGTCGATCCCGAGGTCGAAATCCGCCCCGTGGGCACCCAGGTCGACGATGTTCTCTCCGAAATCAACAAGCGTGTCGAGTTGAATGAGCGCGTGTTGATTACAACACTGACCAAGCGCATGGCCGAGGATCTGACCGAGTACCTCCACGAGCACGGCGTGCGCGTGCGCTATCTGCACGCGGACATTGAAACCGTGGAGCGCACGGAAATCATTCGCGACTTGCGCCTGGGCAAGTTTGATGTGCTGGTTGGAATCAACCTGCTGCGCGAAGGCCTGGATATGCCGGAAGTGTCGCTGGTGGCGATTCTGGATGCGGACAAGGAGGGATTTCTGCGTTCGGACAATTCGCTCATCCAGACGATCGGACGGGCGGCGCGTCACATCAACGGCAGGGCGATCCTGTATGCCGACAGGGTGACCGGCTCGATGCAGCGGGCTCTCGATGAAACCGCCCGTCGCCGCCAGCGACAGGTTGAATTCAACAAGGAGCACGGGATCACGCCGCGTGGCATCACGAAGTCCGTAGCCGACATCATGGAAGGAGCGCGGGCATCGGCGCCCACGCCGGGCGGGCGGAAGAAGGGGAAGGGCGGGGAGTTGACAGCTCCTGCGGACATGCGTCCGGAGACGATTGTCCGTCAAATCAAGAAGCTCGAGGCGGAGATGTACAAGCGCGCGCGCAATCTCGAATTCGAGCAGGCGGCGAAGCTGCGCGATGAGATCGAACGCCTCAAACAACTGGAGTTGGGATTCCCGGCCAAAGCGGCGGGTTAGACAGCGGCGGGGTGGATGGTAGTCGCGAGTGGGATCGAACCACCGACCACCTCCATGTCAAGGAGGTGCTCTACCACTGAGCTACGCGACTACGAGTCCTGCATGAACAGGGCCGCGAACGATACAAGAGGTCCTCGGGCGAATCAAGCCAACCGAGGCGGTTAGCCCTTCTGATTCAGGGTCTTAGGGCGCGGCGAGCCCGATCCTGCGGTGCGTCGGGCATGGGGCCATCAACCGCTCAGGCCCCAGTCACCGACCCCAGCTCAGCCAACGGCGCCTCCCGCGTCGGCACTTCGGGTGCCAGGGAGCCCTCCAGCAGCGCAAAGCACTCCGCAAAGGTGATCACCGTGCGGGTCGCCCCGGCGGCTGCAAGCCTCTGCCGGGACCGATCCAATTCTCCCGCCGCCGCCCAGAGCCCCACAATGACGGGCACGTCGGCATCATCTTTCCGCAAGTGCTTGCAGACGGTGCGGGCAGCAGTGACCGCCTCCGGCGGCAACGCCGAAATGACGACCGCGCGTGGGGACCGACCATTGCAAGCAAGATGCATAACGTCACGCGGACCGATGATTTTCGCACTGAGTTTGTGTTCAACCAGGGCTGCCTCGAAGAGCTTGGCGATAATCTCATCCGCCCGATCCGAAGCCGGGACGCACAGGATGGTGGCCTTCGCGTCCGCGGTGCCCTGATTAGCGAAGCCGGACCGTTCGGGCGCTAGCATTTCGAGTCGCTCATCCACCCATTCATTCACGTGTTCGAGAATGAGTTGTCGCTTCGCATCGCTCAAGGTGTCACGGGCATGGTCCTCTTCCGCCCTCAAAATCGCCGGGACGATGACCTCATCGCAGACGACGATGATCGAGCGCTGCCTCAGCTCCGCCTCCAACACGACGTCTGCTTCATCCCGGTTGCTCGACAGCAATCGCTGGTACAACCGTTCGAACGGTTCCAGCACAGGCTCGTCGCCGAGAAGTACCTGCAGAAATTTCAGTTGTGGGATGTATTTTCCCATCACAGCGGCACAGACCGTCATGGGCACTGCCAGGAACAGGCCGGGAAGACCCCAGAGCCAAGTCCAAAAGCCGGCGGCGAGCAGAAGGGCAACCGGTGACACGCCCGTGTGGCTGCTATAAAGCCACGGCTCCAGCACCGACCAGTCGAACAGTTCCAACACTGCGAACAGTCCGAACACCATCAGCGGGCGAGTCCAGTCGTCAAATACCGCGAACGACAACGCCAGCGGGATGGCAGCGGCCATCCACACGCCGATATAAGGAATGAATCTCAGCACCAGCGTCAGTGCGCCCCATAGCACCGCGTTGGGTACATTCAGCGCCCACAACCCCGCCGTGACCGCGAGACCGGTCCACCCGTTGATGACAATTTGCATTAACAGATAGCGGCTAACCCTTCCCGCAGCATCATTTAATGCCTCGGTGGTCAGGTGCAGATAACGTGCACCCAACAGACGCAGGATTCGATCGCGGAGGTCCGGAAGTCGCAGGAGCATGAACGCCACAAGGACGATTACCGCCAACGTGGTACCCAGGGGTCGGACGACGGGGCCCACGACGTCGTGAATCTTCTCCAGCGCCGTGGCCGGCGCGTCGACGACCTGAACCTTTGAGACCCCACGGGGCTTGGGCTCCGAGGGCGCCACCCGGTCGATTTCCTTAGTGAGCTGGTCGAAGGCTGCCGTGGTCTCAGCCACGCCGCCTCGCAGCAGGCCACCCCACTGAGCCAGATTGGTGCGGAGCTGGTGCTGGTAGCTAGGAAGTTCGCGAGTAAGATCGGCGAACTGATTGAAAACCAAGGTGCCGAGTGCCCCGATCGTAGCGAGACCGAGGCTCAGTGACAGGACCACCGCAATGAGCCGGTTGATCCCGATTCGGGTGAGCACCAGCACCAGCGGGGCCAGCAGGAAGGTGCACAGAATTGCCAGCGCAAGCGGGATGAAGACCTCCTGCGCGAGCTTCAATACGGCCACCACAATGACGGTCGTGAAGAGCGCCATGCGGGTGGTTCCAGAGACTTGGACTCGGCCATTCATGGAGTCCGATATCGCAGGAATCGTGCCGCCGCAGAGCGCGCCCGCCAGGGCGCCTCACGAGCCCTTAGTCTTCTTCGTCCAACTGCGCGAGCAGCGCGTCAATCCTGCGCTTCGCCTCCCGCAGCTCGACCTCACCGCCAGCCTCGATGGCGGAATCCTCCGCGCGGATCCCCATCCCGGCGCTCGGCCGCGGACTTCGGTGCAACTTGCCAATAGCCTCCGACACATTCCGCAACTCGCCGGTCGACTGCTTCAGCCGCTTCGAAGCCCGCGCCTTCTCTTCTCGCGCGGTGGACACCACTGCCGAAGCCTCACCCAGCTTCTCCTGGCTCACGGACAACTGCTGCTGAGCGACACTGGCAGCCTTCTCAGCTCGCCGTGCGTTCACCTCAGCGGGCACCCGCCCCAGGTAGTACCCCGTCACCGTCCCGAACAAGGACACGACGTACAGCATGATGTCCTTCTCCCGGTTGTACGCCTCGACGTTCTCGCCGCGGGCGGCCAGGAATGTCTGCCCAATGATCCATGCCGCGAGGGCGAGGATTACGGTGCTGATGAGGACGGCCATCCCCTCGCGGAGCACCTGCAGGAAATCGGTTGAGGTTTGCCTGTGATCGTCCATTTCAGCTCCATGATTTGAGGGCCGCCCGGATTTTGTCCCGGCCGGGATAGTGTCCCGGCCGGGATAGTGTCCCGGCCGGGATAGTGTCCCAGCCGGGATAGTGCCTGCTGGTGGCTTCCTTGCACCACCCAGCACGCTCTTGTATCGTTCGCGGCCGATCCACGGTCCCATAACCTCCGTAATTTCCCATGCCTGTCGTGACTCTGCCGGATGGCAGTCAGCGCCGTTTCGAAAATCCGGTAACGGTTGACGAAGTTGCCGCTGACATTGGCGCTGGACTGCGTAAAGCGGCGCTCGCTGGACGCGTCGATGGGAAGCTCGTCGACACGTCCTATCTCATTGCGAACGACGTCGAGCTGGCGATTGTCACGGACAAGGATCCGGACGGCATCGAAGTCATCCGCCACTCGACGGCTCACCTCTTGGCGCAGGCCGTGAAGCAGTTGTTTCCGGACGCGCAGGTCACCATCGGCCCGGTCATCCAGGACGGTTTCTATTACGACTTCTCGTACAAGCGACCCTTCACCACGGAGGATCTCGCGGCGATTGAAGCGAAGATGACCGAGCTCGCCAAGGCGGACCAGAAAGTGTCCCGCCGCGTGTTGACCCGCGATGAGGCGGTGAAGTTTTTCAAACACCAGGGCGAGGTCTACAAGGCCGAGATCATTGCCAGCATTCCCGACAAGGACGAAATCAGCTTGTACGGCCAAGGCGACTGGGTCGACCTTTGCCGCGGCCCTCACGTCCCGTCCACCGGCAAGTTGAAGGCGTTCAAGCTGACGAAAGTCGCCGGCGCCTATTGGCGCGGAGATTCGCGCAACGAGATGTTGCAGCGGATTTACGGCACTGCCTGGGCTGACAAGAAGCAGCTCGACGAATATCTGCACCGCCTGGAAGAGGCGGAAAAGCGCGACCATCGTCGCATCGGTCGCGAGTTGGATCTGTTTCATCTGCAGGAAGAAGCGCCGGGCGCCGTGTTCTGGCACCCGAAGGGCTGGCAGGTTTTCCAGACGTTGATCGGGTACATGCGCGAGCGTCAGCTCGCAGCCGGCTACGAGGAAGTGAGCGCGCCCGAATTGATGGACTCGAGCCTGTGGGCACAGTCGGGGCACCTGGAGACCTTTGGGGAGAACATGTTTCTCACCAAGACTCCGGACGAACGCACCTACTGCATCAAGCCCATGAACTGTCCGGGTCACGTGCAGATTTTCAAGCACGGCTTGCGCAGTTACCGCGAGCTGCCGGTGCGCCTGAGCGAGTTCGGCAAAGTGCACCGTTATGAGCCGTCGGGGGCTCTGCACGGTCTGATGCGAGTTCGGGCATTCACCCAGGACGACGCGCACGTCTTCATTACCGAAGAACAGATCACGGACGAAGCCGCTGCCATTACCCGGCTGATCCTGGATATCTACCGCGATTTCGGGTTCGATGACGTGCGCATCAAGTTCGCGGATCGGCCACCCAAGCGGGTCGGCGCGGACGCGATCTGGGACACGGCCGAGAAGGCGCTGGTTGCCGCGACCAAGGCCGCCGGGATCGAATACACCTTGAATCCGGGCGAGGGCGCTTTCTACGGCCCGAAGCTCGAGTTCGTCCTGCGCGATGCCATTGGCCGCGACTGGCAGTGCGGCACCTTGCAGGTCGACTTGAACATGCCCGGCAGGTTGGGCGCGTACTTCATTGATGAGCATAGTGGAAAGAAGACCCCGGTCATGCTTCACCGGGCCATCTTCGGCTCCCTGGAGCGCTTCTTCGCGATCCTGCTCGAGCACCATTCCGGCCGCCTGCCGGCCTGGCTCGCGCCCGTACAAGCCGTTATCCTGAGCATTACCGACCGCCAGGATGATTATGTCCGGCGCGTGACGGAATCCCTGAAAAATCAGGGGTTTCGGATTTCGTTCGACTTGCGTAACGAGAAGGTCGGCTTTAAAATTCGCGAGCACACGTTACAGCGTGTGCCGTATCTATTGGTCGCGGGCGACAAGGAAGTGGCCGCAAACCTACTTTCAGTGCGCACAAGAAGCGGCAAGGATCTGGGCACGATGTCCCCGGAGACGTTCGCGGAACGACTTCGCATCGAGCTCGACAGCCGCGGGCGCCAGACGTTGGAGGGATAACGCATCGCTAGTGCAAGTAAGCGCGTTCGGCGCAACGACG
>Ga0307510_10010789_pt1 | contig 10866 bp, 4 predicted proteins | sample 12_EM_MG_FD_207224 | JGI IMG/M metagenome (GOLD analysis project Ga0307510, IMG submission 207224) | Populus trichocarpa ectomycorrhiza microbial communities from riparian zone in the Pacific Northwest, United States - 12_EM | ecosystem: Host-associated > Plants > Roots > Unclassified | place... | reverse complement strand
TTTATAGTGTTATACCAATGCAAGCTTTTGAGCCTTCAACATTATATTCTTTGATTGTGCATTCTTTCAATGATATGTATCTCTAGAACTTACTTCATATCTTGTTGAGATTACATTCGCATTACATATATACATGAAGATGATAAAGGCATTATAAATTTTAACCACTTGAGCCAAAAAGCCAACCTAAAGCATATTATCGTTAGTGAGCCCCTTTTGAGCTTGTTTATCTTTTCTTTGTTTTATCCATGTATAAGCCTTAACTTTATATATGTTTTCCTTTTCCCCTGGCCAAGGATTAGTAGAGCATATACTAGTGATATTTTATGGAATTATGGTTGGAAATTATGTGAAAAGAAAGAAGAAGAAATGATGCTCGATGAAAAGATGGGCAAAGTTGCCAAAGGTAAAAAAACAAAAACAAAAGAAAAAGAAAAAGAAAGAAAAAAAAAGTGTTCCTTTATGTTCTTAAGATTTTACGTTGAAAAAGCTTGAAATCAAAAGAAGTTAAGCATTGGTGATTAAAGATGGAAAATTTATGTGCTTTGATGGAATATATTGTTTGAAATATCATTTTTCAGAATGCTCTACTTTCTTTGGTTTGAACCTTTTCTTTTACTCTCTTTTACCTCACCTTAACCTTAGCCCTATTACAATTAGAAAATAAGACCTTTTGATTCATGCATTGTTTGTAATATGTTAGTAATGGAGATGAGATTGAAGAGCAAGCTTATAGTAGAACATATTCATTGATTAAATTTGAGAGATTTAAACACATAAACCTTAAACACGTGAGTGTTGGAGTGTATATCAATGAGGGGACCTATCACTTTGGCATGACATAGATTTCATTTAAATCCCGACGATTAATTGAGTTTTGAAGTTTACATGTAAATAAATTCATGAAAATTTATACTCTTTATCCTTCTTAATTGTGTTCTTGTTTGTAATGCATATATTCTTGGATATTGATGGGAGATTAGGAGATTAGTCATAGTGATTTGATTTAATTTAACTTCAATTTGATTTTACCTATCCTTTCTCGAGGACGAGCAAGAGCTAAGTGTGGGGGTATTTGATGCAACCATATTATTCGATAGTTTCACCCACATTTAACTAGTGTTTTGCCTATGTTTTATATATAAAATGCCTTGATATTCTTTGTTTTATGTTTTGAAGGCACTTTTGGATGAAAGATGCAAAAAGGAGTAAATTGGAGGCAATTGGAAGATTTGACCTTCAGTCGATATTTTGTGCAGAGCGTGAGCTCTAGAGCTCAAAATGAAGTGATTCCAATGGCATTAAAAATCTAACATCCATACCTTTCTGGACATCTAAGGCAAGAAAATAAAATAAGGAAGAGCATGGAAATCGCAGCCTTCAAAGTCAAATCTCGCAATCTGCCAGTGTTGACCTTTGGCCATTCTAACTTGAATATCTGGAGCTACAGAAGTCCAATTTATTCAAACTAATGTTTTTGGATTCCTGACTCAAATGTCTATAAATGCTCCAAATTTCAGCCAAAAACAATGTCATATGAGGGAGATATGATTTTTCAAATATGACAACTGAATTCTACCAGCAAACAGGTTTCGTGAAGAAATGAGTTCAAATTATGTTCCGAAGCATCTAAACTGATATCCAATTTTTTATTTCAGCAATTTAGCTCCTCTAAGTCAAAGCTTGAAGATTTCATGCAAGGTTATTTCTTCTTTTTTTACGAAAATAGTTATTGAAGTACTTAAATGTAAACAGTCTACTTAAAGGAGGACTATTTTGTAAAATAAAGAATAAGGTTTCCTAGGATATAAAAAGAATGAGAGAAGAGAAGGGGGGCAGCTAGCCAAGAGGAGAAAAACGCCCCCCTCCTCTAAGAAACTTGAAATTATGCATTCTTCCTTCTTTATGATTAGTTGTTCAACAAACATGCAAGGCTAAACTCGTTTTCTTGGTTGCAAGGATACGGAAACCTTCGGATTTCAAGAACTGTGAGATTTATTTAACCTTTTCTTTTCAGTTTATATGATGAATATGTTTGTTCTCCTATGCTTATTTTTCCTATGATTGTTTATTTTAATTGCTAGAGCGGACTCTAAGTTATTATTATAGACAATCTATTGCTAAGTTTGATATCAAAACCGGAGTTGTGGTATATGAACTTGTGAAGCAATTGGGTTTAATAATTATGGCGGATCTACGTTATTAATCTTAAGGAGAACATTCAATCAAATCAAACATTGACTGCGGATAGTTATGTTTTCTTGATTAATCAACTTATCTAGTTCTTAGGCTGCTATTGAATTAAATTACTAGTGCGGACACTGTAGTTTTTTGATGGTTAGGGTTAGTTATACGGCGGATCCGTTAACTAACCAATGTTAAGAAGAGATAAATATTCAAAATATAAATTGATGTTTCATTTCGATGATCAGTTCTGATTTCTGTAGGTGGATGTGTGCTTGTGACCAAGGTTTGTTCTCTTGATAATTTTATGATTTTATTAAATTTCATTTGATAGTTTTCTGTTTTCTTTTGCTTTAGCCTAGATAACGTCCAAACCCTCCTAAATTGCATATCATCTAGCATAAAAATCTGACTTGAATCTTCCTCGTGGGATCGACTCCTTGTTTGCTCTATACTATCTTGTGTGTTGTGTTTGAAGCTAGGGTAATTAATTTGTGCGACCGCGACATCGCTACATCTGGCATGGGCACCAAACCCAAGAGAATTGGGTTTGTATTGGGTTTGGCGGTGAAGCCAGACCCAATAGCGTTGGGTTTTGCTGCGGAGCCAGACCCAATAACCTTAGGTCTGGATGCGGAGCGAGACCCAAATGCTATTGGGTCTGGTTGTGAATCTGACCCAACCAGACCCAATATCCTTGGGTCTGACCACGGAGTTAGACTCAATATTCTTGGGTCTTGCTTTGGAGGCAGACCTAATATTATTGTGTCTAACGGTGGAGCCAGATCCAACAGTATTGGGTCTAACAGCTAAGATAAACCCAACAACACTTTTTGACTAAAAAACAAAAAAGACAATGCCCCCATAATGCTGCATTGTCGTCCATAGTGCAAATACTTTATGTCTACAGTGCAATGAGTCTATGTCCACAGAACCTACATAATATTTTTCCCACGCCTTTTAAAGTATAGTATAATATCTAATACCGATTTTTAATTTTTTATTATTTCTTTTAATTTTGTTATTGTTGTATATTGTAATTTATTTTGAGGTTGATAGGTTAATGTGGGGTTAAGAACAACATCTTTATTTTTATTTTTATCTAGACGAAATGAAATGTCATTGCAGAATATCCTAGAAGTTGAGTTATTTGATGTTTGGGGCATTGACTTCATGAGACCCTTTCCTTCATCCTAAAAGAAATATATTCTTCTATCAAGGAACTATGTATTAAAGTGGATAAAGGCAATTGCAAATCCTATCAATGATGGTAAAGTGGTGTTTAATTTCCTACGCAAGAATATCTTTACCAGATTCGGAACTCCTAAGACCATCATCAGTGATGAAGAAAATCATTTTTGTAACAAGTAGTTTGAAGCATTGTTGTCTAAATATGGAGTCAGAAATAGGATAGCATTAGCTTCTCATCCTCATACAAATGGCCAAGTAGAGGTGTCAAATAGGAAGGTCAAGCAAATTCTAGAGAAAATAGAATAACTCCTGAAAGGCTAGATGATGCACTGTGGGCTTATCGAACACCATTCAAAACATCATTGGGAATGTTTCCATATTGGTTAGTCTTTAGGAAAAAATGCCATCTCCCTATTGAGTTAGAGCATAAGGCGTATTGGCCAATGAAGCAGCTGAATATGGATTTGCAAGCCGCGGGTGAGAAATAGTTCTTGCAAATTAATGAAATGGATGAGTTTTGCAATGAAGCGTATGAGAATGCTAAAATCTACAAGGAAAGGACTAAGGTATGGCATGACAAGCACTTCTCATAGAAGGAGTTTTTCCCTAGTCAATAAGTGTTGCTTTTCAACTCATGGCTCACTTATTTCCTAGTAAGCTTAAATCACGATGATTGGGGTCATTCATGGTCATTAAGGTCTTTTTTTATAGAGTAATGGAGGTCACTAATGATGAGACAGGAACATTCATAGTGAATGGACAATGCTTGAAGCATTATGTGAATGAATGACATCCATCTTGCGTTAACTTAGCTGTATAAAACAATCAAGATACTAATTATATCTAAGCGCTGATTGGAAGGCAACCCAACATATAAAAAAAAACTTATTAAATTCACCTAACTCATTTGATTGTGTTATGCATGTTTGAAACGTTCAAGTAAACAATTACTTTGAAACCAACATCTCATACTAGCCTAGCCAAAAAGGAGTGTTCATATAACATTCCTTTTATTCTTTCCTTTCCCATTAAAGACAATGTGAAATTTAAGTTTGAGGGGGATCAATATTCGGCTATGACTATGCTGTTGAAAATTTTGGTTGAATTTTTTTTTTTTAAAAAAAGAAAAAGGTAAGTTTAAGATGCACTTAGGATTAACTTAACATTCATTATGTTAGGCATGTCATTCCTTGGCTTAGAATAGGCAATATCTTATAAAGCAAGATTAAGTATACTCATTTTCTTAGGAATTATTGAAGTTCATATTTCCTTACAAAGTTATGTGAGTTGTTTGGCTAAGCATAAAAGATGAGTGTAATGTTTTCTTGTGATTATCCCCTTTGATCTAGTCCTAAACAAGGTTTAAATAAATAAAAGTGATAGCAATTATGAAATTGAATGAATAAGTATATATAAAGTTTGATATACTCCAATGTTTTGAGTTGCTTAGTAACTAGGGGTATTACAATTGTTTACTTTTACGTCAAATGACAACTTGAAATATGAGTATGCATAGCTCTTTAAGTTTGTGCCTTGTTAAGTAATTGGGTGCATTCATCACAAATATATGTATTTGTGTCAAAAGATAGTGATAACTTATAGAAAACCTAAAAAAAAAAAATTAATGAATGAATTTATCTCCCTAGTTTACTACCTTGTTTGTAGTAGTAGGGAATAATTACTGGATGAATGTTGCATGATTCAATTATATTGGTTGCATGATACATAAGATTAAGTTTGAAAGTTTGGATAGATGTTTGAAATGGAGAAAATAGGTATGCTTAGTTTTTTTTTTATTTGATATTGCGTATGAACTAAGTTAAGGTGTTAATGTTTGCATGATGGGCTCCTTAGGTGTTGAAAGTTGAACCTACATAAAGTTATTGCCCTATGTTTTTATCGATATTTTTTTTCTTGAGGATAAGCAAACATTCAATTTTAGGGGTATTTGATAAGGGAATATATTGCACATATATTTTTAGTCATTCCTGCTTTATTCTAGAGTATTTCGTGTGACTCTTAACGAGTTGTCTAGAGTTTTAGGTATCTTTGAGAATTATTTTTTTCATGGGAATTCAATATACTTTTCATGGATTTAACTATTGGAGTATGTTGATTTTGGGATTATATGAGGAGACAAACAATGGGCTACGCTTAGAGTTCAAAGACTGGTTGGCCTGTCAAAGACAAGCTTGAGCACTAATTGGTTTTTAGGTTATAACAAGAGTAATACAACTCCATTACATGCGTTCTCTACCTTTCTGAAAATATGAGACATTGACCTACAATTCTTATGAGAGAAAATAACTTATTTTTGCCATTTTGAAGCCCAAAAAATGAGTCAAAACACAAAATGTGAATTAGACTAGGAATCCCTACTACCTAGACACTGTCTCGGCTTGGCCCATGTCTTAAGTGCTAGATGTCTAACAATTGTAAAACCAGTTTTATTGGAAAGCAAACTTGATTCTCTACACTTGTTCTAGAAACAGAGAAGTCTCAATTGACACATTTTCAGTCCCACAATTGGCCCTTAATATCAGGAAAAAAATAAAGTCAGAAACTATGATAAAGAAGGAAAATGATTTCCTTTTCTTTGAAGGATAAAGTCAGACTATAAAAACCATTTCAGGCAACAACTAAAAGATGTTTTTGATAACCTAAACACACCATAAGATAGAGGAGGTGGCATCTAAATAATGATGATAACATGTATTAATTAACTACACTAACTAAATAAATTTGCAAAAATATTTGTATAGTTTAATCTTATTCAATCTATTTTAATAGTTCTCTTAATTCATTATCAATTATATATATCTATATAAATTCAAATTTCTACACATTTACTGAAAATTAAAACTCATCAATAAAATTGACAAAATATAAAAACAAACTCGTTAAATAAGCTATTATTTATTCATCACAAAACACCGAAGTTAAAAATTCAACATAAGTTTCATCAATTTACAAACAAATAAAATTTTATAAAATCTAAAACAAACCATAACATTTAAAAATACATGTTCAAATAGAAAAAATATGAATTAGAACACGGATGCTGACAAACCAAGTAAACACACAAACAAAATACATGTACTACAAAAACATTAAAATAAATTAACACTTAAAAATTGTGTTCAAATAAAAAAAATTATAGATTTGCTTACTTAAGGTGGAGAATCCTCAATAAAATTTGAATCAGAACACAGATGTTGACAAATCAAGTATTGTGGTGGCTGGATTTGTTGTGAGAGGTTGAATTGTGTTAAGATTGAGGGGGTAGCTGTTTGCAGAAAAAATGCATAAGAAAGAAGGAGAAATAGGGAAGGGAGAAAGGAGGGTCGATCGTCAATTCATAAATTAAATGTTATTGATGGATTTACCAAAGGAATTATTTCGCTGGGCATTTCCTCGGTTATTCTGTCGGTAAAAATTGTCGTATCCCTATATGATTTGCCTTTTTAAATCTCACTGTAATATTGTTTGTAATTCCATTGGTATATACCAAGGGATTATTTTTGTCGGTATATTTACGAACGAACTTTACCGTGTGATTTATTCTATCAATTAAGTCATCGGTAAATGTTACACATCATCATACTTTTTTACTTTTTTTTATTCCTTCTTTTCCCACTACATTTCCCTCGGTATATACCGATGAAATGTTTTTGTCGGTGTTTACCAACAAATATAGCGATGGAAAATTTTGTCGGTAAAATTCACCGCAATATACAGATGTAAAAATTATGTCGACGACTTTGTTTGTATTCGCCAAATTTTTTGTAGTGGTCAAGGCTGACTGAGTTGGCTATTTTCGAGACTTTGCTAGAGAAACTCTAATGTAAAATTCATCGGAGACCACCTGAACGTAGTAGAGGAGATGCACACCTTTATTTTGGATCAATCCTTGCTTGATTTTGAGGTATATAGCTCCACATTCATTCGCTTAAAGGTGCTAACTCGATCAGCCAAGAATCTGAAAATGCAATGATAGCTGATCACAGACAACATGTTAGAGAGTTTTATGGAAGAATTAGGATGTAAATGTCCAATTTCATGGAAATAGGGTTGTAGTCTTTCATTTACGAAAAAACATCATGTCATTTAGAGGTCTAGAACTTCACAACGAGCTCTTTGAAGGTGCAAACCCGATAATCCAAAACTGCCAATAAAGGAGATGAACAGTGGGTGAATGACGTGTCATCTAGGTTAAACCCCTAGAAATTAGAGTTTTTAATCTGAGATCTGACAGATTTCATTTTAGTCCATGTTCTTCCAATTACTTTTTTTTTATCAAATGTAAGAATATTATAGATCAAAAATACGCTGGGGACCAGCAATACAAGAAAAAGGGAACAAAGTCCCTTGAACAAAATATAAGCAAGACAAGCTTGCTGAACATAAAGCAGAGGGAACAGGCTCCCTTGAACAAACTATAAGCAAGACAAGCTTGCTGAAATAGAACAAGCAAAGGAAACAGACTCCCTTGAACAAGCATCAAAACCATATGGTAAATACATAAAACATCCATACAGCGTCTCTAGCAGACTAAACAGTCTGGACAATAGGGAGAGAACCTCACCCAAACAGACAAAGCCCCAACAAAGCAGCAGACAGTAGCAGCTTCATGTTATGAGGCCAGTCATCACCAGACCATCCCTGCAAAAGAACCAAAATGGAACAAGAGCCAGAAATGGTGGACAAGGGGAGAGATCCTCACCCAAGCACACCCCAAACAAAGCCCCGTAGCAGGCAGATCCCTGTACCAGGCAGACATGAGAAACCATCCGCATATCATCACCAGCTGACCAACCCTGCACCACAACAGTGCGCTACTAGGACAAACTCCGTAGCCTAATCATGAGAGGAGAGAGCCTCACCCAAACTGTTGGGATCCAAAGCAGCGATCGAGAGAGGCCAGCCGAATCAGACCTGCAGTAGAACCAAAATGAAACAAGAGGCATAGTGTGTGGACAAGGGGAGAGAACCTCACCCAGATCCAATTAATGCCCCACAGCAGGCAAAGGAAGCCTTTGCAGCAAGCCAGTGGCATCCAACGACCCAACCAACAAACATAGGTCTTCCAATTACTTTTAATTACACTTGTAATTGCCTTCTAACATCTTAATTTCATGCAATTTCACCCCTACCAAACTCAATCATTAGCCCCAAATTATAGCATCATTTGTATCTTAGTCCTTGTTTTTTGAGCATTTGGACCCATAATTGATCATCAAACTTTCAATTTTCTTCAATTTGACCCTTGATTTGGTCAATTTCAGCCCTTGAAGTCTCGCGGCTTTTATGATTTGGTCCTCGATTTTGAATTTCTTCAATCAAACCCCTAATTGGCTATCAAACTTTAATTATTTTTATAATTTAGCCCCTGATTTGACCAATTACACTTTCCAAAGTCCAATTTCAGTCTCCAAACTTTAATTTCTTTCAATTAACATATAAATTCACTCTAAAAAACTGATTTTCCTTGCAATTAAGTCCTCAATAAAATTAATTAAGCCTTTCAAAATCCTTATGGAGTCCTTACTCATCCAAATTTGTATTTTGTTTACCCCAAATAAAAATATTTTTAGCGAATGGGTTTTTTGTGAATCAAAATTGGATCGTCAATTTTGTCAATCTTGTACATTCTAGTCCTCTAATTTTTCCAATTGCCATTTTGGTCCTTCACCATCAACTTGAGCAATCTTCTAGGCTTTGTTAATGTGTATTCTCTTGTATTTTTGGATTTTTTTTCTTTTTCTTTTCTGGATTTGTTTGTGGCATCAAAAATAGGTAACAACAAATGTCATAACTATATTCCTGAATGAGAATATTTAAGAAGAAGTGTATATGACACAACCGAAAAGTTTTGAATCTAAAGAATTTGCCAATAAAATATGCAACTTATACAAATCCTTTTATAGATTTAAGTAAGCTTTAAGGAGTTGTAATATCCATTTAAACAAGATAATAAATGATTTGTCATTAAAAAAAACATGGATGAACCTTGTGTTTATAAAAAGATTAGTGGGAGTGAAGTTATTTTTATAATATTATATGTAAATGACATATTATTAATTAAAAATAACATTTCTTTACTATAGTTTGTAAAGATATGGTTCTCTAAGAATTTCTCCATAAGGTATATGAGAAAAGCAACTTATATACCTATATATTGGGAATAAAGATCGATAGATATGATTCCATATACTTTAAATATAAGATCCATAATATATACAATGTTATATACAAGACTAGATGTATTTTATGCTTTGAGCATAACGAGTGAATACTAATTTAATCCAGGTCAAGGTTACTAAAAGATAGCTAAAAAAATTCTTAAGTACTTGAGAAAAACTAAGAATGTTTTTCTAGTCTATGTAGGAGATTAACTAGTAGTTCATGGTTATTTAAATGCTAGTTTTTAATAAGATATTGAAAATATAAAACCCAATTTGGTTATATTTTAATCTAAATAATGGTACTAAGTTGTAAGAGATTCAAATAAGAGACTAAAAAAGATTTACAACTAAAGTTGATTATACCTCTATGTTTCAATGAACAAAAGAGGTTGTTTGGATCAAGAAGTTCATCAATAAACTAGGTGTGGTTCCCAACATTGTTGATCTAGTGGCTCTATACTGTAATAACAATATAGCCATTACACAAATAAAGAACCAAGGTCTCATCAATGATCTAAAAATATACTTAAACAATTTCATTTTATTAGAGAATCATATAGAGGAAAAGATGTAAAGATAGAGCAAGTACCCACTGAAAAAATATTGTAGATCCTCTTACTACGCCACTATCCCAATATTATTGTCAAGTACAATTATATGGTATTTGATGCATAAGTGGTTGGCTTTAGTGTAAGTGGGAGATTGTAAGTATATATGACATGTAACCAATTAGTTGGTTACATGTGGCATTGATTTTGTTTATATAAACATATCTAGTTTCAATAAAAACTTTATTTATCTTTAATATTCATCAAATATTTAATTAATGAATCTAGAGTAAAGATAAAGTCTTTGGGACAAAAACACTTTATAAAGGAAATTATAAAATTGTTATAATTATGAGATTTCTATTGCATCAAAGCATTGTTCCTAAATGCTACTTTTCATTGTTCTATTAAGATGAAACATTAATTAGAATTATTGATACCGATACATATTATGTTTTTTTTAATGAAATGAAGAAATTGTTCTTATAAGTTGAGGTATGAGGAATACCTAGTGACACGACCAAAAGATTGATGTCTTCTCCCAAGTGCAGGAGTGTCGAAGTAATAAATAACCCGGCAAGACCGGGGTCGAACCACAGGGAGGTTAATTGTATAAATTATAGTTAACAGCAACAACAACAACAACAATAACAACAATAATAATAAGTTAAAGAGAGCTTTGAGATGTGATATTGATGTAAGGATTAAACAAGGATAAAACAATTGTCAAGGTTAGAGGATCCACTAATGGTATTTCA
>Ga0307510_10010788_pt1 | contig 10867 bp, 8 predicted proteins | sample 12_EM_MG_FD_207224 | JGI IMG/M metagenome (GOLD analysis project Ga0307510, IMG submission 207224) | Populus trichocarpa ectomycorrhiza microbial communities from riparian zone in the Pacific Northwest, United States - 12_EM | ecosystem: Host-associated > Plants > Roots > Unclassified | place... | reverse complement strand
AGCCAAAAGGTGGGGCCGTGGGATCCATGTGGTATTCGTGTAACCTGACAGGTCACGTTACGCGGAAATCTCGAGATAGTGTACGTGGTGTTTCTGAAAGTGCAAATTGCACTTGGAGGGAAAATAGAGGAGAGGAAGCATGATGAGCCGCCCCCGAAGAAGGTAATACTGTTATACCAAGATAAGCTTTTTTCAAAAAATCCCGGCCTCTACGGTACTTACTACTATGCTTTCCAGGGCCACTGGATAAGTTTATGCAAAAGGCTAGAATAGTACTGTACAGTACAGTACATGGTGTCAGAAGGACTACGGTATCGGTAATTACTACTGCTATCAATTGGGTTATTTTATTATATCAATAATAATATTATCATCTTCTGATTCCGAATTAATTGTATGGATAAGTTTCATCTAATTTTTCTCCACGCATTCAGTCTTAATCAGGAGAGTGGGTAGTGCACGGACAATGTGAGGTGAGATTGCGCGATCGCTAAGCTTTTTTGCCCAGCTGCCGCACGACACTCAAATCAATAAATCTCGGATTCCATAACCCCTGTCAGTCAATCCCCACACCCTCCTCCCACCCCACGCACGCCAAAGTGGGAAAATCCCCAGAATAACTGCATCTCATGCTAGGATGTTAGGTTCACTTTGCAGGTAAGTTAAGGTGGGGCTCTTTTTTCGCTTCGTTCCGCTTCAAGCTAGGGCTGCGGGGGCCAGTTTTCGCCGTGCGCTCTCTCCCCCCTCCCCCCCCCCCAACTATCCAAAGAGGGAATTTCGGACGCCTTAGTGCGGGGTTCAATTATTTCAGTTCTTGGGGCGCAAGGATGCCCAGGGGGCTGCTGTATCATACCTACACCACGCCCCGATTTCGCTAGTTCCGCATTCCTCTTGTATACTGTATGATAACATCATAAAAATAAAAGACACTCACACCTCCTCCCCTATTGGCTTGAAGCTAACCGGATGTCCCGCAAGCTAATTTTGTTTGTTTCAGAAGTTAATAAATTGTTGTCAACTTTGGTCTTCGCGCACAGTAAAGTTATACCTCTCTGCAGATCCACCTACTGCGCATGTTTGGCTTTCTCGGGTAGTAATTCCCTCCTCCCAACTCGGGTGCCCCTCCCTCCCCTTGTCAAGCGCGGTCGGCTACCTGGGGGAGTCAAAGGTCTTCATGTGAGTCGCAAGAATTGTGAGCTCTTGGGTCGGACTGAATGTTCTACATAAGTGGGACCCCCCCTAGCCAATTGTTATCATGCTAACAAGAAACTAGGAGCTACTAAGCCAAGATGGAAGACCTAAACAAGAACTCTGCTGTTCCGCTAAACCCTAGCTCGACCCTCGAACCCTCGTCGGGATCCGCTCACCAATCATCGCAGACACCACCGCTGCCCCCTACCCTTGCTCAGGATCGGCCGCACCACATTGATGGTTGGAGAGCTATCTGCGAACAACAAGAGTTTTATGATGACGAGGGCTACCTGTGCCTGAGCCGCAACCTCACGAGCGAGGGACTAAAGGATAGGAAAGTGGATGATGTCGTCATTTTTGACTATTCTCTGAGTCGAGAGGATGGAAATCCTGCAGTTGAGGGAAACGGACCTTCCTCAGGAGGCTCTAGTGAAGATGACGATAGATTCTTTAGAGTGCACAAGGATATGCTCATAGAGTCGGAGCAATTTAGCCAGGTAGTCAACCCTACGAAACAACCTCGATTAATACAGTCGCGGGCACGGTTGGCCATCATGTAGGTTTGCTTTCCATGAATCAACTTTCTCATGACATATTTGTATCTTGGGCAATGCCGCGCCGCATATAGCTAGCCTTCCTCTGAGAGTCGAATTTACACATGCTAATACTTGAGGGTTTTTTTTAAGAGATTTTGCCCAATGTTATGACACAACCGTAGGTTACACTACTCTCCCGTTATAATTTTATCCCCTAAAGCAAGTGCTTACTGGAAATAGGATGAAAATCTACTAAATTCGATGGCGAAAGTGCTCCACCTTTCAAATCCAGCTACTTTCGGGGGAGCACATTCAAGAAGAGTTCTAGCTCTCCCTGGTCGGGGAAGGTTTAGAACAGGTTTCTCGTTACGGGTATCTCCCAGAAATCAATCGGAGTTGGCCAAACCAGGTCCATCTGAGGATAGAATCACTCTTTTCGTATCATTTCCATATTTCGGGAAAGCTAGCAGCAGTATTCCCTTGGGCCCGGAAAGCGAGAGCGTTAAACTCTTAGATTTCAAACGCCTGGAAGTTGATGTTCCTGACCGCCGTGCCGTGGTGAATCCGGAAGACGAAGCTATTGCAGACATATTAGTGCATCAGGCACGATATATGATATTTGACAACCGTAAGCTTTGCTGTTTTCCCTACTGCTTATATCTAAGCATTGTTGCTAAGTAATTTCTAAAGACACGATGGCGACATTTAGATCTAAGGAGGACGGTGCCAAAAACCAAGTCCCACTTCACCACCTTCAAGAACGTGCGGGTGCCTTTCATGCGATGGTCCATATGACTGCCAATCCTATGGACGGGGAATCGTGGATATTTGAGAAACTCCAGGCCTACTTGTGCAAGCTAGTTAGTCTATTCTCTCCTTTGGCCAAATGAATTAATCTTTAATTTGAGGGTCAGGAGGAGGATATCGACAAAATGATATCAGACGCAAAAACCTACGAAGATAACCAGGGGATGGAGAGAATTTCCGCCGATAACCCAGTGGGCCTAGCGGTACTGCCAGGAGTGAGGCTTACAGGGGGAGGGGAGGAGGAATGGCGATGGTATGAGTATCATGTGCGAGCCCGGCAGGAAAATGTTGGGAAGAGAAAGCAGAGGAGAACCCGAGACCTCATCGCCTCCCTTAACATGCTTTCAGCAAGTTTGCTTGCCGCTATCAGTGTGGCTGAACGACAGATTGCCGTTCTCCAGAATCTACACGATCTATTTTTTACAAGCTGTGGAACAAAAACTGAGGGCTACGAGAATGGACACCCACTCCGTGAAAATCCATTCTACAAGAATATCGCCCCAATACCTATCCTCTCGGAGGGTTCCAACCAGATGTGGCCGAATACCTTGGGCGCTATTGGCGAAGTTGTTCGGGAGAGGAAATGCTTCATTCAGAAAGTCAAGGAGTTGGTAGAGAATATGGATATACGAAGAAAAATTGTATAATTTCCACACCTGAGCCTATAACAAGAATACTAACAACTGGGCAGCTTTCTGCATTCTTGAAGTCTGATCAGGCCAAAGCGGCCTCATCCGAGAGAACGGCTCAGGAAGCGACAGAAATAATGAAGCGCACCGAGGACACCCTCAAGACAACCCTTGCCGAAATTGTGCAGCAGAAGCGTACGGTAGATGGTTTCACCTTCATAACTTTTATTGTTCCTTCCCCTCAACTTTTGTACTTCGGTATTTTCCCTCCTATCCTCGATGTAAGTGTCTCCTGACAAGAAACCCCACTAGTATTTCGGCATGCAGACCGTAAAGGAATTTGGTGGTAGCACTGCCGAAATGTCGGTTACCAGATTCTGGCACATCACAATTCCCCTATTTGTTGGAATACTGCTACTGACAGTAATTGTCATCGTCTGGAACCGCGATTGGGCGAAAGCCTACAGAAAACGCCTCAAGGAGGTCCTGTGGTCGTCTCTCTGGGCAATCGTAATAGTAAGTGATCCCGAGGCGCCTAGCCCACAAGAACAAGCCACAGCTGGACCTAACTCGCAAGAACAGCCAATGGCCAGTCTACCCCTCCCTGGCCGACGTAGGAAAAGAAAACAATGGGGAATTTGATTGTCGAAATCTACCCTATCGTCCAAGGAGCGGCCGCGGTGGACACTACTTCCAGGAATGAAAGCATTCGAGAGGCCGAGAGTTGGACAAACCTCAATCACCCAACTCTCTCTATGCTGTATTGGCAGTAGTGGAAATATTATTGTCGGAGGATACGGGGATTGAGGGAAGAAGAGATTTGCTTCCTTAACGCTTATTTTTATTCCTTAGTTTTTAAAGCTGCTTGATGAGAGGAGGGGATAACTTATGGGCATGTGTCTTTTATTCCCACAAGTTGGATAGGGATGTGTACGGATGTCATCCAAGGATGTTGGCCAGGACGGACTTTGTATTCTACAGCTACAGGTCTTTTTTATAGAGAATGTTGCTACCAACCGCCACCACAGCCGTGCTCGGGGATTGTGAGGCCAAACTTTCCCCACAGTTGTTTAATTACTCCCATAGGAATAAGTTTCCCTACTTCGGTAACACATAACTAACGAGTTTGGTGGCAATGCCCTCCACCAACGAAGCCATTTCCCAACCAACTCCCCACCGCCGTTGACACACCTTAAGGCACTCCGCGTAACAGGGTCTTACAGATAAACATCCCAACTAATATGCCGTATCATTCGCTAATCGCCAGATCAGCGCTACACGAAACCTACCAAACCCTCTCTAGATACCTGCTTCGAGTGTAGCGATTCGGAGGTTTACTTGCCCTCTTATTCATGGCCCTCCCCTGATTTCACACCGAAAATGAGCACTTTTACTTTATAAAACCTCATCCCCGCTGCCCATCAAAAAGAACCGCTGCAGGGGATGTGTGTGATAGCCGAGCTCTTGTGCAGGAGGCTTGGAGAACGAGAGATGCTCGAAAACTCGATTCCATCTGAAAGAGGCCGGAGGTGCCCACCACCCATCCAGTGCAACAGCAATGTGCCGGTATAATGGCGGTGGGAAAGATATCGAAGGAAACAATACGGAAGATAGGAGAAAGTGAATGAGAGCAGAATTACACACTTATTCAATTACTCGAGTGATAACATATGAGAAGAAGAAAGAAAGAGCTGAAATCACACAGCTTCAGCTTGAGACTGAAGAATGCTGGATCGGCTATATCGCGCTCAGGAGATTACTATGCATCTCGACAAAAATGCCATAATTTCCCGGAGCCTTTCTCTAGAGCCATCTATCAGTAGATACAACTATTAGACAAAAACCTTGGTTATACCAAGTCATCACTAGCCCAACCGCCCCTATGTAATAGACTTCATCCTCTGATTTATGTATCATAGCTAGTACCATAACCTAAACAACGGTAACGCGAACGAACAATCCCCCCAAACAAGAATTCTACTCCAGCCGGTCCCCACTACAAGCCCAAAACCAATAAGCACAACACGACCAGTGGGAAAATTTGATCTTGAAAGTCACTACCTCTACCCCTTGACCTCAAGCCAATTGAAGACACCCGGTTTGAGCTCAATCGGCCCTCCTAGCGCCAGCATCAAACATTCCGGACGTCCCAAGAAGGCTAAAAAAGACCCCAGAAGACGATACCTAGCAGCTTTTTTCGAGAAACCCGGCACTCTACTCCCGAGACTCTACTTGCTATGCCTTCCAGGGTTACTGGATAAGTTGATGCAAAGGGCTGGAAGAGTACTGTACATGGTATCAGAAGGACTGTCGGTAATTGCTACTGCTATGATTTTGATTATTGTATTATATTCTCATCTTATTCGGAACCGATTGTATGGATAAGTTTCATCTCTTCCTTTATGCATCAAGCCTTACCCATGAGAGCGGGCAGTGCACTGACAATGTAAGATTGTGCCATCGCTAAGACTTCCGTCTAGTAGGCCGCACGATACTATTATCATCAAATCTTGGATGCGATAAACCCTGTCAATTAATCCCCACAGCGCAATATTAGAAACAACCATAAATCCAATCACAGCCCTACTCCCACCCCCACGCACGCCAATGTGGGAAAATTCCAGTAACCTTAAGGACTAGAATAAATCTACCTCGCGCTGGACGTTAGACTTGTCTTTGCTGGGAAGCTCTAGCTCCTTTCCCCTTTTTCCCGTCTTAGGCCAGGGCTAAGGAGGCCAGTTTTCGCCGTGCGCCCCCCCCCCCCCCCAACTATCGAAAGAGGGAATTTCGGACGTCTTAGTGCGGGGTCCAATTATTTCGGTTCTTGGAGCGCTTTCTGTAACACTAAGGATACCCAGACAACTGCCTACACCACACCCCGATTTCACCAATTCCTCATTCCTTTTGTGCAATACGAGTTATGAGTGCTCAAAGTCCCCCATTTTTGCTGTAAACTGGGGAACGGATTTCAGAGCCAGGTCGTCCCATTACACCAGAGCCGCCCATAGACAGATATTATATCTCCGCCACGGGTGCCTGATAATAGGAAAAGATTTGGTGAGACCTTTCCCGCTAGAGCTTTCCCGGATAAGAGTATATCTATCGACCTTACCAGTAGTTCCAATCAGGTTTTTAAGAAATGACCCCGTGGTATCATACTAGTAGTCAGAACTCAACCCTGTTCCACAACCCCCATGCTATCCCCCCCATATCTAGAACCCCACATATCATCCGAAGCTTTCTTCCCCTCCGATTCCACCTTGAAATCTGGAACAAAAACAGGAGCACACACCACACCCCGTCGCCTAATTAGACACCACAACAATTATCCCACCAGTCCCCGGTCGCTTCCAGAATGCCTTCTCCCTGTCAAGCGATGCATAGGTGGATGCCCTAGCAAGGCGACAGCACACCGTACTAACTGCGCTCGAAAAAAATAGCAGCTTCCAGAGTATTCCTTGTGCCGGACAAAAAACCTGGAGTGTGCTGGGTAGCGAAACGAATAATTAGCGAGGCTGATGGGCTGTGAAGGGGAGAACCTGTCGCCCGGGGAACTACCGGTGCCTCCCGGATAGCGGTTAGGATAGATACTTCATAGGGGAAAGCCTGCGGATGGGGCGATAAGTTACCGGATAGATGTATCATATAGAAAAGTTAGCTGAGGTGCTCCGCGCGGGGTCCCCTCACGGTTTTGACCTATTGTGGAAAAGGCGTTGGACTAGGATATGCTCTCCCAGTCCCCCCCCGCCTATCATGACCTGTTCCCGGGAAACTTACTCTCTGGTTTCGCACTGTGTTGTAAGAGGCGCTACCGCGTGCCCGGGTCCCTGATGGGATGCCTGACTGGTCTCCGTGATGTGCGGAAATACATGAGTTAATCTCTTTGGGGGTTCAAGAAGTTGATATTCTGTGAGTGGGAAGAATCTCTTCAAAATAGGCTATGTTCGGTAGAGAGTCTTGCGGTCCTTATTCTTTCTGTGCTGCCAGCAGCGTCCTATATATACACAAAACTCTCTTCCAAGAAACACACTTCTTTGCCATCACCCAACTCTGTTCTTCCATCACCGTCTCTTGCTTTCCAAACCACACCCTCAACTTTCCTACAGATTTCGTCCGTCAATCCCTTCGCCCGTTTCAACTACTTACAGACTTTTCCTGAACGCTCCTTTCCAAACTTTCCTGATACCTTCTCCTGTTTTGCTATCGTCAAAGTGTGACAGTCGTTCGTTCCATCTTCTAGCTAACACTAGCTCCAAACCTTTAGTACCCCTAGTCTGATACGTGAATCTTCCCGAAACATCTCCGATGTATCTAGCCGTTCGCTCATACACGCCGTTGCTTCAACTTCCATACTTTCCAACACTCGTCAAACAAAAACTCTCCTTATCCTCACTTCCGGTGTAGTAACATTGTCGCAGATATGGAACCTTCGTGAACATTTTAACAGAATCAGGCCTCCTGGAGCTCGGATCACGATACCATTTCCAAGGAGAATTATACCACTACATACTACTCCCCATTCCTTCTCTTGACAACCCACACATCATTGCCGGTCACTCCTATTTCATGTATCTCACGGCTGGGAGAGGCCTGTGGGTGCAAAAACTCGGTGTGGGGCAGCGGGGGTGCTGTGCTATCATTCCAATCTACAGTACCTGTAGTATAATTCTAAATTACCAAGTAACCACCTCATTTCAGGTGGGCTCTACGAAATTAACATTTCTTGAAATGGAACTTAACTTTAACGACTAACTAGGATCTAATTCACCTGCCAAAATCTCACTCTTACTACTACTACTACTACTATCACTGACACTCCTCAAGGGTAGTGTACCTATCATCTTGTTGCCCTGTAGTAAAAATCTCCACCCCAGAAATATTCTCAGAATAATACTGTCATTGTCGCGATCTCCGGATTTTTGTTTTTCTTGCACATGGCGTCTCACCACTGTGAGAGACGCGAAATAGGATGACAACCAGCTATTAGAGTTGAGGGTGAGAACCTCCGGGAAGGGAGCCTCTCGATGGCCGAAGAAAAAGAGAGGGCCGTCCCCCGATCTGGCGGAAGGGCACCGCAAAACCTATTTTCACGATAAGATGTCAAAAGAGAGGGTGACGAAATATGACACGTACCGGTAAGATGGGTCGTAAAACAGGGAGAAGCGAGACCCAGTGGCAAGAGAGAAATACTCAGATATCACTAGCCTAGAGGGCTCTGAGAAGCCTCTAGTATTAAGTCCAGTGAGTAGAATGGCGTGCAAGAGCTCCAGTAAATATATAGATTTTATGTTTGCCAAAAGTTTGCCACTGGATCTCGCTTCCCCCTAGATTCCGATTCATCCTACCGATATGTGTACGAGCTCCTTTGGGTAGAGAATAGCCCCTATGGGGATAGAGTAGGGACTTTGCTATTTCGCATCCAGAGCCAAATCCTAGCAATCCAGTTGGCCTGTAACCGCATTTGCCTCACCTCCAGAGTCTTTTCGCAAAGTCTTTAGTACAGTGCTGTCACCCCTGTCAATAGCGTCTGGGGCTTTGATGCGTTGTGGGGACCATTGCGTATGCGGTTGCATGGTCAGAAAGTGGGTGGTTGACATGGGGGTTTTTCTGTTATTAGGACGAGGTCAAGAACAACCTCCGGAATTGAGAGCTTTTGCCTCCGTTTATTTCTTGTTTCTCTGTCACCCGTCCGGGAGCGCCAGTTGTCAAGATTGACAACTCCCACCAAAGAGCACCTTGCGGGGAAGCCCGCCACAGTGTAATCTGGCAGAAGCCGGATTTGAGCTGGGGCCGACTGGAGTTAAACTGGGGCAACCGGGCCAACGGGAGGGCACGGAGAAAGCAGACTCGCCACAGTTTGCCACAGTTTGCTACAGTTTAAACATAGGCGGTGGTGATGGGCAGGTTCAATGGAATCCTCACTAGCGCCAACCCGGTAGGGCGTCGTCCCCAGACCCTTGTCATTTATTTAAAGGAAACGACTAAGCGAGAAAGGTTACTTTGAAAATCTCGGAAACCTTATTTTGACCTCTTCGCGAGAAAAACTAGCTTCGCCAGATTACCGGTGTGCGGTACCGAAGCCTTCTGGTAGCCAGGGCGAACAGGGGCTATTCATAGATCAAGACGATTGTTCAGTAGAAACTCGTACAATACAATATTCTACGACAAAGCGAGACCATTTTAACGAGAATGCCCATAGAAATACAAAAATGGGCAAACTACTGGTGAACCCCAGCTAGCTTAGCCGGGCCGGTCCACAAAACAACGAATACGGGCTGAAGAAGTCCGGCGGATTCACTTTGAATGAATTATCCTCAGTCCGGAAGACACTGTAAAAATTCAGGCCGAGTAAAGTGAGTAGAAAATGTAGAGTAAGCAGTAGAGAGATAGATTAGAATTGGGTAGTTCACTTGGGCATTTGATAGACGTTTAAATTCACATCATATTTCTAACTAGATAATTGGGTCCTTTATTATAGGATCCAGTTTCCCTAATGCCATGCCAGTGTGCATGGAAACTCAATCACCTACACTGAGGAAGAAAATTTTCTCTGACTGAAACACAAAGGAAACTTTCAGATGCAAGGAGATAAAGTTTCGAATGAAACAAAGGAAGATGAAGTAGCGCGTATCGGAAAAGAACTAACAAGTAAAATAAGGTTTAAATGATATCAAGCATCCGGGGACAAAATTCCAACAGACACCACTCCTCCTCCGGGTGCCTTTGTCTTGGATTGGACCAGGGGCCAATCCTCGGGTTGCGGATTTAACCCCTCCGAGGGAAAGGATCAACCCGATTCAAGATGTTTGAGGTAAAATAGAACAGATACACGGGGTGCGGTACGGTACCAGGCTACCAGCGCTATCGCAGTATTGGAGGCCCACTGTCCTATCATAAATAGAATCGTGAATGGTTGAGTCTAACCTTTTACCAGGATTCAGCATAAACCTCCCACCACAAAAGCTGACTACGCAGGTACAGTTCCTGAGTTTTCCACAGAAAGGCAGCAAACCTCGCCTGTGGAACCTACAAAGCTTAGGCGCTGTACCTCCGTAATGCATCTACTCACATTGTGTAACCTATCATAGATAAACTTTTGATGAGGGTAAAGGAAACACTAGCCGGGATGCACACCCACACTCCAAGCGAGATATGAGACAGTCACAATACCGTACTATACCCTCCCTGACAGCATACTCCGGGCACCCATATACCGGTGGAGCGAGGAAAGTTCCGAGAAACGACTCCCCATACCAATCATGGGGTACCTGGGAAAGTTAATAACATAAGAAAAAACTTTCAAATTTCAATATCCCCATAGATAGTTTTACCCGCCTTGGCTATTGCTACTCCAAGCCTGAGCTGCCCTCAACAAGTGCTCGAGCATAATGCTGGTACCGGTAGCTTGCATGGCAACTGCCGTAAGAACTCGAATAATTGGACCCAATTCTAAGACGTCCGAAATTCCCCCTCTTGAATAGGGTGTGAGCGCACAGCAAAAACTGACCCCTCACCGCGTGCTTAAGACAAAATAAAAATAAAAAGAGTCAGACCTTACCAGCAAAGGCAACTCCAAAGTCCTAGCTTGAGGTCCAATTACGGTATTCGAATTGTTACGGTAATCTAGCAAAAGACGCTCTCTGGGCTTAGGGAGCAGCTTTAGAGTGATATATCATACTCAATTAGCAGGCGACTTGGGGGGGG
>Ga0307510_10010787_pt1 | contig 10867 bp, 10 predicted proteins | sample 12_EM_MG_FD_207224 | JGI IMG/M metagenome (GOLD analysis project Ga0307510, IMG submission 207224) | Populus trichocarpa ectomycorrhiza microbial communities from riparian zone in the Pacific Northwest, United States - 12_EM | ecosystem: Host-associated > Plants > Roots > Unclassified | place... | reverse complement strand
ACATTCGGAGGTGGCCTGTTTTACCCCTACGGTCGAAGCATCCTACCAGTAGTAGAAGTACCTTGCAATCGGGTAAAAGGACCGTCCTGCCGGTAGTACCCGTGCCATCCACTCTACTCGAGTACTGGTCCGAGACTTGAGCGCCACAAGCGAAAACATTGAGTCACTTCACCTACTCGAATACTATTTAAGGTGTGCTCGGTGCTTATGCCGGGAATCGGTACACAGGGTGGGGTTGGGATGCTTGTTACTGGGTGTGGGTAGCATTTACTCGAGTAGTTGGGGTAATGTAGCTTATCCTAACTTCACACCTAAATGGGGGCGGGGTGACAACGGCACCCGAGAGGCAAGAAGGAGCTTTGGATGCACCTTTTCTTTTCATTTATCGGTATGCAAGACAAAGACCTTCAAGACACAGTACTCCAGTACAAGTACTGGTACAAGAACCAAGTCAGGTTTAATCCTGCCCCATGCAAGGCATCAGGTACTCGTATAGGTACAAGCACATACCCAGAACGGGGCCTTGCGTGCCCGTGAATGTCGGCTAATGGTTGGCAGTGGATGGCTTTAAAATTTTGTTAGCTCGTGTGAGTGTTCATGATGCGAGTGCAGTACTACCATTATCTAGTGCGAACTCTTACCGTATACCGATTACAACACCAGAGACTCGATTACATTCGGCACTGGTTATTCCGTACCCTGGCGCTTGGGTATGACATATTACTATTCGGGATTCACTAATTCACAATCTGGTGGACTGATGTAAAGATCGGTAGTATCTTAGCAAACACTCAGACTATCGCCTCCGCCGACCTAGTGGAAGCACATGGGGGCTCTGTCAGTTATAGTACTAGGATATCTCATTTCTATCGCTGATGCAATGCAACACCCGATATGCGATGGTCGTTTACCGAAAAGCAAAATGTTACATGGACTACCAATTTTACGTCGCGTGCCTTTGGTCCCCCAGGAAAAACTCATTAGCTCACGCTCGGGATCACGAAGCTCCAGTGCAGCATGCTTCACCATCTCTGTACCACGACGCACACGTGGTTTGGAGCGCCGGGAATAAAAGAAGAGGGGAATAAAAGAACAAAAACGCCCGCGTTGGTATATTTTGCTTTAGTAGGCCAGTCCTCCAAAACCATCAGATACCAACTTCTGTGTCAGACTTTTCATTTCAGCCAAAAAGTGGCGCATACACAACAGAGTGGTAGTCGGCCCTCCAATGGCGAAGCGCAGGAGAGGCTTCCACAAAATCACGAAAAGCTCCTAGGGACGTACAAGGCTATCATGCGCAGTGGAAACTGAAGGTGGGGATTAGGCCTAGTTCCTTTTGCCTTGCCAACTCATTTTGGGGAGAGGGATCCACCTCTTAGAGGAAAAGAGCTGACAATCGAAGCATTTGTGATAGCCCTCTCGTGATAAGGATATCATTTGCGCCATTTAGCCCTTGTCATTTTTTTCGCTAGACGTCCGCATTTTTTGAGTAAGCGCCTAAACTTGGCGTTATCGCCTTAAGGGGTAAGATCGGGGGAGCAATCCGAGCTGCGGGCATCAAGGGGAGCGAAAGTATTGGGCAGTCCAAAGAGAAAAGGGGATCTTTGGCCCACAGGAAAGCACTCAGACAAGCTTTTAGATTATCATTAGCAGGTATAACACAATACTGTAATAGTTGGATAAGAGTCTCTTTACCACCAACCGGGCGGCATGGGCCATTTTCCAAAACTAGATGGAACACATGATACCGCATATCTTGAGATGTCTAGAATAGGCGTAGCAGCTCTGGTTCCCAATTGGAGTACCAGTATCCCCCTGTAATAGAATCTCCCGGAAATTTCTCATTTGGCCTCTCAATACGATCCCTCCGATGGGCTGGATTCCTCCCCAAAAGTCTATTCTGGAGAGAAATTTTCGTTATCCAATTGCCCATCGCTCTCTCAAACAGGATTTACCGCTATACTGCTAGTACAGCACTCCCACCTCCTACCTCCTCAAGCGCAATCTTTCAAGTAATATGGGCCTTCGCCGTGGCACAAGATAGGATACCCCCCTCTCAATGTACACAATCTCGCAGCGCTGTCCCCGAAAGCGTAGACCAGCTGAGAACCGGATCGCCCCATAAAAACCGAAATGAAGCAAAAAACAAACCATCCAAAGCACCATACCCCCCCCCAATTGTTTCACTGGCTTTGTACCCCAGTGCCTTTATAATGCTGTACACCGCATCTGCATAGTGTGCTTTTACGAGCCACCATTCATCCGATAGATTCCTCGCCCTCATTCTTTCCTTTCCTTTCCTCCTCCTTCTCCCCACCCTTCTCCTCCCCCCTGCCTTTATTCCCTCCCTCTCTATTGCAGCTCCAAAATTCTCGACAATCTAAGCGAAGCTGAAAAAAATGATTCCCCCTGTCACACACACACATCAGGCCGTATCTTAAATGATTTAGTAAAGATCTCTAGATCTTTTGTTGATTTTCTTGCTTAGTGGGTTGGCTTCCGGGGGTCTAGAATTGTCTTTCATAGCAAGCTTTACCTAATGAGAGATGATTTTCCTTTCATTTGACCGGTCAATGGTTACGTCTGTTTAAGAGGTGATATTTTTTCTCTTGACTTCGTTCAGATTGTCAAAGTGTTTTCAAAGCTGCAATATTTCTCTTTTACTCCCCGACAGGCAGGGTTCTCGCCCGCCATAGGCCCCAGACAACCCTACGGCAAGAGCTACCCACGGCCCTTGAGTTCAAAAATTAGGCATATATAGGATCATACCCGAGTACTTGTACATGTACATCACATCGACAGCCTTCGTTGGATTTATTGGGGGCAGCCGCGTTTGATGTGCGGTTGTGTTAGGATGGACCCGGTTGTGACAGGCTTTGTGAGTGAGCGTATAGCTCCACTCGTGCAACGTTCGCCCGATGATCATTGCCCATTCGCGCCACAAAAGCCAAAAGTGTCGGTCACCATTGTTAAGCCCAATTATAATTACCCTAAGCGAATGAAGTGCATATTTTAAATGATAGAGCAAAAAATCGTCCTCTTGTTCCCATTCGCAACCATTGTCGCATGGTGCCTACTCGATCGCATTTTCGCTCTTGTATTGGCGGCGGAGTTCTCCGGGACTCATAAGGAACATATAATGAAGATATTTTATTACTTACTCTCTGATGAGGTTGGCGCGCGGATGCAATACCCGAGGACTCGCACTTGGACTGTCCTCGAGGTCAATAAGCCCGATACCCAGGTTATCCCACCTCCAGGGCGCGCAACTTGGGCTGAATCGCCGACGCAGAGCTCTCTGTGCTACAGCAAACCCGAGTACGGTAGTAATCATCTCGCTCCAATCTCGCCCAGGATTACACTTGTAGAATCGAATCACCTCCCGGGATTGTGACAAAGTGGGGCTTTAGAAATAGAATGGAACTAGAAAGGAAAAAAAAGGAAGGAAAAAGGCTGCCCCGCCCTCCCCACCCAGGTACTTTTTTCATTCCCCTGGTTGGGTGGTGCGCGCGATAATTACCTTTTGGGCATGCAGGTTGAATCGGATGTCTGTGTGTTGTTGGAGGTGACCCAATTTTGCTCGGGTGCTTTTTGCTGAGTGGTTCGGTTGGGTTGGTTTTGCATGGGCGGGGCTGGCCCGACAAGGTTAGGCTGGAGGGTAATCCTGCGGTACAACACAACGCGCTACTGCTAGAGACCGAACTGGGTCATGCACGGTCACTCGTTATGTCTGTTGTCCGTAGGATCTTTGCTTCTTCCGAGGGGAAAGCGAGGGGGATATTACAGGCCCTACATGTAGATAGGAGAACTGACTACCATCAGTGGGGAATCCAAGAGTATAGCCTCTGGGCGCTGACGGCTCTACGGTTTAGTGAGGAGTTTAGAGGTGACGGTAGTAGTGACATGAACCTGTTAAAAATGCATGAGGTGCTGGGCATGTGACAGAGCCCTACATAACCCCAGAGATGTGCTCCGGATCGCGGGCGCCGGGCCAGATTTATTCCGGTGGTGTTAAATGCGCACTTGTATTCACGAAAGGGTGGGTACTGTTTCAATGTCTTGGCAGCAACAAAGGTCCTAATACTGTAAGATTTTGTATTTACTTGAACAGCAAATGTTCGGCAGCGCCTTGTGGTACCTTCGCTGCTGCTAAGACATTGTGAGAGTATCTTTCATCCCGCAAGGACTTTGCGAACCTAAGTGTACCTATTCAAGCATACCTACCGCCTCACTATTTTACCGGTACATCGACGTCAATACTCCTGACACCCTTTCCGGTGCCAAAGTCGCAGATGCAACTTTGTCCTCCCACTCGTTCCTAACTTTTTCAATGCGGGGCAAAATCCGATAGATTGAGTAACCGAACCCCGATCGCTTATCGGGCTATAATAAACCCAGGAGAACTTTGTATTGGTGCATGAGCGAATGCTCACTTGCTTACAAGTAGATCATACCCGAGAGTGATAGTGATTGATTTGGAATATGGCTCTACAAAAGAGTGGCAGGGATGGATGATGCAGCGAATGGGAGGTTGTGCTTTCGGTGGGCTGATTGGCATCTCTGCGCAGGGGTTGGCGAGTTTACAGGGTTGATGTCTTTATGGCAGTGGTACGGTACTTGTCCTCTGCTGGCCGAATCGCGAAGTTCTTGTCCACCCTGAATCCTGTTAACCTTGTGACAACGAACTACTCCGACTCCCCGGCGACCGACCGTAGACCAACAGCCAAACACGAGCTTAATAAGTTTTGAGAGAAAATTAGGAGGAAAGTTGAAAAGAAATGCATTTTAGAAACAAATTAGTCTTGGTAATTATTATGACCAACAATTAAGAGCCTGGTCATGCAGGGAAGCCGAGGTTCAGGGAAGCCGAGGACTTTGCGATTCGGCAGGTACTGTACTCGAGTACAACGAGGCACCCATCCACTTTCACGGGGGTGATGTTTTTAACTAGATTCATAGAAGTAGGAGGCAAAACAATCTCATTAATCTCTAGAGTAAGAGACGAAGGACTGGAATTAGGGGAAATTAAGCAAAAAACTTTACAAAACCATTAAACCCTCCTGATCGTAATCATCACTCGCGCTATCATTAACATTACCATGTGGCACTCAGACCAAAAGACCAACCACAGCACCGACCAATCCAACCAATCCGCTCATCCAAACTCCTATCCTGTTGCTCCCCCCAGTGAATGGTGTGATTGTGGTCCCACATTCCCCGGGGATAATGCCCTTAATCATGTGCACAACTCCGTTCTTGGTAATTACATTTGCCTTCACGATTGTGGCCCCACCGGGAAACGTGTACTGCCCGTTCTTGATCTCAATGGTAATGTTTCCGCCGGCTTTCGTAGTGTATGACATTCCGGGCACGATGTCAGGGGTATACAAAAGTGGCCCCTCCAAGACGTGCTGCTTGCATGCGCACTCGCTTAGCTCTCCCGACAATGACGAGTCGATGGGGACGAAAACCGTGGTGCGCGGGGTGGCTTCGAACGCGGGGAGGAGATTGTGCTTTGTGAGCGCCGCGAGGAAGAGTCTCTGGCCAAAGTTGATGATAGATTGGGAGATGGAGTTTGGGAGGCTCACGAACCTGGATCGGCTATTAGTCGTTTGTGCGTGGTAGCGAGTATATATGGGACACTTACTTGTCAACGATATGAATAGTGCCACGATTGAAGGGGATATCTCCGCGAATAACACTGATGATGTCTCCAGAACCACCTGAAAGTTTCAAATTCGCGCCCGCGGAAGTCGGGGGTGAACCGAAGGAAACCATCCGCCCAGGCTCCCCGGGCCCGAGGTTAACGAAGGCAGGGTCTACGAGAAGGGTCTTGAGTGTGAGCTGGTTGGGATCCAGAGCTAATGTATCGGGACCTGGATTGAAACTGGTGGCAACTGGAGTAGAAGTAGCCGGAGACCCCCCCGGTGAGCTGATGACGGCGGTACCAGCGGTTCCGGTGGCCGTTGGTAATGAGTTCACCACTGAAACGAGGCTCGTGGGGACGCTGGTGACTTGACGTTTCTGCGGGGATCCAGCTGAAGAATCGGTGTTGGCACTGGGACTCGGGACCGCGCTTGCTGTTGCAGATGTAATGGGAACCTCCTTTGTTGCCTTGCCGCCGCCCACGGCCATCTGTTGTGCTGCAGCCCGCTTTATTTTGGCGTCATCACGTTTGACCTTGCTTCCTGGTGGCTCTGCAAGCATGCTTGTGACCGCATCGTTCTTAGGGCAGAAAACAAGACAATTATCTCCCGGAGGGAGAACCTGGAGCTCTGGGTTTTTCTGGAGGAATTCGTAGTAGTTCTTACATTCCGGTATATCTGCTAGAGCCTGCATAAGGGTCTTGTCCGAGGTAGGCGTCTGGCAAGAAACGAACGGGGCTAATGAGAGAAGGACAGCCGCTAGTAGCGGACTTGAAAGAATCATTTTGAGCGAAGGAGGTAAAAGGAAGGTGATGGTGATGGCAGTGGCAGTCCTTGGTTGCTTATTCGCTTGTTTTAATTCTGACTGGGGATCTCAGGAAGAGGGAGAGAGAGGGAAGGGAGGAGAAGGTAGCTATCCTTATTTATCGTAGAGCAGCCGATAGTTATGAACAAGTACTATGTGGTACAACTACATACGGTGTGGATACTCAGATGTCATTCTATATTGTAAAAGGGGTTATAGCTTAACCATAACTTAATACTTCTGGCGTACTCGGGTGGGCTGGTTATCCGTGAACACCCGCGTATTGGTTAAACCACCATAGATACCGGTACCCCTTTGGCGAATAAGAAATCGTGAAGCGTTCACGAATTTCTTCACTATAAATAGGCCTAGTAGCATAGCAGAAACAACAGTTCATTAGCAATGTTCGCGGACTGGCCCTGGTATCGGAGTATGGGATTGAAGTGCTCGGATGTGGTTTTTCTTCAGCTAGTATGGTACAAGTCCCGTCGCTTGGTAGATTGCTTTTTCAGCCGCCGGTTCGTCAATCAGCAAGAGGGAGAGCCAATATCCAGTGCATACAGGATATTTTCGTAAAAGCCGGATTCGCTCTAGGGGGTCTGCCCAGTCGCGTTTTGATGTTTGATTAAAGTGTGACGATATGGGCCCTTTCGTGCCATCTCGCTTGTTTGATTACCCTTAAGTTAGCTCCAATCCTATTTTTAAGAAAGGATATCATATTAGCTCATCTGGGTGAAATCTGCACGCAGCATAATGCTTTTCTGGGAAGTTCTGCCTATCAAATTTACTTTTCCGGAACCCCAGCCTTGGTTTTTGGCAGTGACTTAGAGGTTGTATAATAGGGAGGGTTGAGTAATCAGCTAAGTTACTATCTCACCGGCGTCGAGAAAAAAACAGCTTGTATAAGGACTCTTTGAATGGCTGGCGAGAGCAAGCAAGTGCTGTGCCTGGCGGAGGCAGGAATCTGATCTGCCCGCTGCAATAATTGTCTAGCATGTTGGCACATATCAGGGTTAACATCAACTCGTACTAGTACACGAGTGCGGTACCTAGGTGTGGTAGGAGGGGGGGGGGATGGGCTCCGAAACCTTCATCAATTGGGCTAAGCAGCTGTTGGAGAGAGATAGGATCAATGTGTATATTCTTTTTTCTGGAAGATATCCGGTTGATATGCCTCAGTATCGCTCGATTTAGCGGACTGAGAGCCCAGATCGGGTAATGCCCTACGACCTGTTTGCTGAAAGAACCACTGGCGGAGAAAAGTCAGGCTCCCAGTATTGGTGCTACCAGTGCTCGTACAAGTACTGTACTCGTACAGTTGCCTCTATTTCTGGCGCTCAACTTAGTTCGGGCTTGGTCTTGGAAGCTCAGCGACAGATGTGCTCGTAGACATCTTCTCACTCTCGCACCGAGGCTTTTCTCTGAGTTCCATCCATTTCAGATATGATAGGCCCAGGCTCGTGCGCGAGATGTCTCAGCCGACCGCGCGGGAAGGATAACCAACAGAGACAAAGGTGTGGACAACAGCACTTGCTGCATGACTGATGCTCGGATTTCGCATAGCCTCACAATCATCTCCCGGTTGTAACTTTAATGTCTGCTTGGGTTGCTAAACGAGCAAGTGAAGCTTCTTGGGAGTCTCTGAGAATCTTAATATTGGGCAAAATTAGTTGTCGGTTTCCCCGCGATTGTAATCCCTGTCGAACACGCAATCTCTGAGAATTGGTGTTCGTTTCTGGGGGTGGCCACCCCAGAGATTGTGCCAAAGCGAGCGTAACATTAGATTTTTCACCTGAGTTTTTTAAGCCTTTGACATACTGTACCGCTTTGGGCCTTTGTTATTAGAAAATTTATATCAATGATATTGCCTTATTAAATGCCGGCAAAAATGAAATAGAAATAAAACACGCCAGATTCTAATCTCTGGTATTACAGCACCTGCGCGCCATGGATTCCTGATCTCATGAATCCCAAGTTCTGGGAATTTCTCCCATATCCCTGCTTTCTCAGCAATGGTAACCCACAGCGAAGCGAGAACACAAAGAAATCCCAAAGAAATTTTATAGGACAGGGATTATTTGTATGGGAATTCTAACTATACGGTAATAGGCTCCCTTTGTCGCGGGGTACTGTAAAGGGACTTGATTTTGCTGATCTGGCTCAAATTTGAAGGACAAAAAGCAAAGGTTCTGCCACAACACAAAAAATATGAAATCAGAAACTCACCATTCGCTACGATAAAGGTCTTTCGCTCGCTTCTGGGCGCCTACTTTAGGCTATCTGCAAGTGGACTAGCTAGACCTCAACGAGCTGAGAAGATCCTTGAAGCACAGGGATACTTGGCGTGCGCAGCTCCCCCTGCTCCGTTCAGGGATGGATCCACACCATAATTCAACTACCTCCTACCGTACTCTCTTAATATTAAGTGCCAAATTGGTATTTCCTAGACTAAATCTAATGCTAGGATGTGAGCTGTACGAAGGTTGTGTTCCCATATCATATCAACCACAATTGAGTAAAAGCACAATGACAATCCTTTTTCTTTCTTTTTTCTCTTACCTAGATTTTTTTTTCTTTCTCGAGATGCTTTTTCTTCCTGTCTGCGATCTCCCGGACGCTCCGATTCGACACCTGATGGGTGGGAGAGTGCCCGTGAAATTGGGCACAATTTAATCCCCTCATCATGACCGAGATTTTCAAGAAACTCGCTGTGACAACTCTACCGATCTGGTATTCGCCGGGTTTGGTCACATTGCTCATTGTTAGTGGCTCGTTGCATGCAAAAATGATCTTAGTGCGGTGCTCGTAAGTGATCACAGTAAAGGCTCCTGGAGTTCTACCTCGCGATAGGTACAGGAAACAAGGGATCAGTAGGGTACATGGCCAAAGATCTATGCGGATCCAAAATATACCCCCCCTACTTTCAGGCACTCAGGCTTAGGGCAAGTATCTACTATCACCTGGTTCGTGCATTTCCTGGCGTGATCAAATGATGAATTGGGAAAACCGGGAACAAAAGATTGTGTTAATGTGGGGTAGTCTCGGGGGTTCGGTGGACATTAACCTACCACCCAGAAGGACATTTGGTGGGGAGGGAACGAATAATCAACTATCGGAAATAACTTAGCACGTTCTGGCATCAACACGAAAAGCTTTTATAGCATTTTCTAACTAGGCACGGCTGTGTAGGAATCCTTGGGCAAATACTGTAGCGTTCATGATTACACGTAGTTGAGCGGTGTTTCCTGAACACTGCTGCTATTGCACACAGCCAAAATTCGGCTTCTTTTGTTCAGATCTTGGTGTTATCCGGTATCGGTCGTGTTCACAGACGTCGCTCAATTAGTGGCTAGCCGGGAAACTGTTTCGATGATGCCTTTTAGTTAATCCATCATCGCCCGTCCTCGGGCTCCGAAAAGTGAGGGATTTTATGGAGTCGCGGAGGGAGTGAGTTAAACTTGCTACCCACAAGTGCTGAGAAATCTTCCTGCTGCTACTTGTTGGCCTTCAGTTGTTCCTCTGGTAAGCGGCAAGACACTATCAGAACCGATTGGGTGTGTGGTGCTGTTCTGTATCAGCTTAACATTCTCTGCTCGGGGGGGCAGAAATGGGAGGCAGCTTCCTTCTTTGTGGCTTGGTCCTCAATTGTGTTATTTCCATAGCTAAACAGCTTTAATCTCTAAGGAAAATGAGAAACAGAGGTGAGCGCTAGCCTCTAGGTGTTGTCATGGATTTTAGACGTGAGTTTTGTGCATCACACCAACGCCGGCCTATCCGGCGATTGTGTCTCGTAAATCGGCGACCAAAAGAGGTGAGCCTTGTGGGGCCGGAGCCGGTCGAGGTGTTGATCATCAGCTCTGAGTTTTCTCCATCAACCTCAGTGTCTAGAACCTGCGGTGAGAAAAAGCAAGCATACAGACACAAGTCTCTCATGGAATATAGTGTAATGAGCACAGAGGGATGTTTTTTTCGCACAAGCCAGGGATTATTTCGCTGCTTAACCTAAATTAACTGTACATTAACTCTGTTCTCTAGAAAGCAATTGTACTAGAACCGTACGTCCTACCTGAGCTGATGCCTAGCCCCGAAGTTTCACCCAAAAGAAAGCCTCCCACCTCACTTGTGATATGGGTGGGATACTCAGTTTGAGCCATGCAGGATCAGTGCGGGGTTTGGCCAATTGGGAACCAAGGCACATTGATACCAACAAAATCATTCCAATGTTTTGCGTTCTGCTAGCTGCTATCCTTTCATGCAAGGGAAGGTCGCGCCAGAGGTTGGGCGCCATTATTCAAACAACAGATCACGCGGATGATCATGAATCTGCTTGCGCGAAGCCTAGATTTGAGCTAATGGTTTTGGCATAAGGCGGATTTTTCTGTCAGCCCTCACTGGGTATGTTAGAATATATTCTCCC
>Ga0307510_10010786_pt1 | contig 10867 bp, 10 predicted proteins | sample 12_EM_MG_FD_207224 | JGI IMG/M metagenome (GOLD analysis project Ga0307510, IMG submission 207224) | Populus trichocarpa ectomycorrhiza microbial communities from riparian zone in the Pacific Northwest, United States - 12_EM | ecosystem: Host-associated > Plants > Roots > Unclassified | place... | reverse complement strand
GGTTGATGGAGCGGAAGAGGAGGGAGAACGGGAATAGCATATGGCACAGTAAAAGAACGACTTGAACCACCCATAGACTCGGAGACAACCGAATATCGACTCGGATCACACCGATCTTGTGGGCCGTGAATAGTTCCCTTTCCCGTCCACGTCTCCTCGTACGGTATTTTGTCCATCATGAAACTCCGTACTTTGACCTTGCTTTGTTCCATGCCGTTCCGTTACCACACCTTTAGTATCATACGCGAGATCGACTCGTTGATAGCCACCGCTTTCATTGAACTTTCAGTCTGATAAGGAAAGGCTTCTCGTATGTCGTCCAACTGAAACTCTGAAAAAAATACCGATACATACATACCAATCATGATACCGTGCGACGTCCCTCAAACGACACAGGTACGAGACGAGAGCTTCTGTAACATGCCATCCGTGCTCATGAACGATATTCAAACGGTTGTGGATACGGAAGTATTATCATGGAGGATGCCGTGGCGAGAGCGCTAGCTGCGGACGTTTTTGGTATATTGGCAGAGCCTAGCATCTGAGTGAGCGGGTTGGCGCAGCACTATTGTTACATCAAAAATGAATAAGGCGCACACACCTAATTTTGATCAATAGATCCGATACGTATCATGAAGCGAGAATCGTCATTGCCTGGCTGGGTAGAACCGTTTATCTCTCGCTCATTACTCAAGATAAATTTCAAACTGCGGGCCCCGCACTATATGAGCGACCATAAATGATGATACTCCCATCACTATAAAGAACAATAATGCGGACGACGTCGCGTGTGAAGGATTGGCAAGTGACCACATTGAGATAATCAGGTGATCTCTCTCATCATAAGTTACCAGGATCAGGTACCACCAAGCTATGCAGTTGCATCGTTACACGAGCAAGGGTCAAACACAAGGCAGTCAGCGGAATTGGCGGCTAATCAGCGTGTTTTCCAACCACGTATATCTGTCATCTCTATCTTACAATAAAAGTGTCACGGCAGCTCCCGTGCGACGTAAACAAGATCATCGGAGAAGGAAGGAGGCAAGAAGTGTGGGGCGCAATATGTGCGTACCATCAGATCTGCATCAGAGACGAATCTAAGAAACGGACCCCAGTTTGAGAGCGTTGAGTGGACAGAAACGTACTATGGCATTGGATACAACGCAGACACCAGGATCAACCCGGGATATACTACCATATATGCACTCACGCGCCAGTTCCGTGCGTCATATCGCTCAGGTATCATCCGCGAAAGACAGGCCCACCTTGGGCTTTTTCTTCTTCGATTTGACCTTCGATGACGCCGCGCCGGCGACTCGGACGCGGGATGCCAAGTCCTCGTCCGCACCCTCATCATCGTCCTCGCCACGGCCATCGCCGACGGCAGCCGCCTTTCGCTTGGCCGCTGCAGTCCTGGACGGGAGAGACGAGCCGGAAGAAAACGAGAGGGACGTTTTCTCTTTGGAGTTAGCCTCCTTGTTCTTCGTTTTGATGTCCATGGCATCTCCCGACTGCGTAGTCGCCGCCGACGCCCACGGATCAGGAAGAGGAGGAAGGCCCTTTGCTTTGGGGTTATGAAATTAGAAAGAAACAAAAGAAAAAGAAACAAAAGTGATGGAATGGATTAACAATCGAATCACGCGGATTCAAGGGGGCGTGATCATGTATCAGGTCGCTCTCACCTTTTCGTTTCTCGTTCTCGGCCTCCCACGCACTGAGATGCTTTCCTTCCTTCAGCACGACGACTTGAGGTGCCTCGTCGTCCCCGTCCTCATCTTCGCTCCCAGGGTCGTCAGCAGGACGCTCCGGAACGGGAGGCCGACGGGGGATTGGCGGTCGACCCGACCCGTCGTCCTCAAATTCCGGGTCCTCGTCGCTATCTTCGTTTGGCGCCCCGGAGACGCGGCTCTGAAGCTTACGCAAGAATGTAGGCGTGTGTTGACTGTATGTGAGGCGGGAGGAGAGCTGGTGTCTCGTTGGCTCTTTCGGAGCCATCGACGTGGGTGAACAAGCGGGAATAGCTCGGGCCGGCTCGAATGAGCCCACATATAACCAGCGTCAAAAAGTAACATCTATACACATGGACTTTCTTCATTTACTACACGGCTGCTGCCCCCAAAATTCCTTTCGTTTCGCCCCCCAAAGGTTTAATGTGAAAGCGCCTTGATCTTGACAATAATCGCTACGAGAAGAATAAACGTTATGACCGCACGAATGAAACCAAAACCACGTACACTGCGGGTCGAGGCCTTGGTACGGGATCTGCTCTTGCAAGCCACCGCATCCTAGAGTGACCTTTTCAGTCAAGAGAGTCCAACTGTAAGATGCATTCTACACACCCTCTTTGATTGTACCCATGTACCCATACTTGGGTGTGAGCTGACGCTCTAGAAGCCAGGTACCGAACCTCGAACCAAGCTGCGAAGATACCTTATTCGACACAAGAGAGAAGTCAGATAACAAGGCACACATACCCCGGTCTTCCGGCTGAGGGACTCGACGACAAGAACGAATGGGCTTGAGCCGATTTTCCTAATCGTCTGTTGTGTGATACATTGGTGACGAGGTAGCAGCTCGGTACAGAATACTAGCGCACCTGCTCGTCCACGAGATTGAGCGTGGGTTTGTTGACAATGCCCACGTCTAGACCCTCCTGACGAACGCGCAATACCGCATCGTAACTGCGGTACAGCATGTCCCCGTATGAGACAACGTATCCGTCCTTACCCTCAAGTATGATCTCATCCTTTCCAGGAACAAACACGTAGCCATCGCCGAAAAGCTTCTCGTCCGAGTTTGGCTTGAGGACATACGGTACTTTTGAGCGCGTAGAGAAAACGAATCGCACGCCACGGTCGAAGAAGACACGTTTGATGATCGCCTGCATCTGCAGCGCGTCTGCAGGGAAGTACAACCAGGACTGCACATCCTCGAGACCGTTGTCGGCGAAGAACGAGTTGATACCAAAGTGACAAGTATTGTCGGCCATCTCATCAACTACGTGACGTCATCAACGGGCGCACCGGGCGGGAAGGTATGGAAATCACGCACCACCGGAGTGTGAGAAGTGGCAGAGTACGTTGCAGTTGTTCAAGCGTGCCATGGTAATCTCAGAAACGACCATCTCGAGGAAGGCCGAGAAGGTGGAGAACACGCCAAACTTGTTGGGATCGAAACCAAAGCCTGCGGCAGCAGAGAAGTTTCCACGTTCCATGATCCCGGACGGAATAAACACTTCGGGGTGCCTTTGGTGGATCACCTTCAAACCCGTTGACCCCTCCAGGTCGCCTGTGAGATTAGATGCTCAGTAATGAAAGTTTTGAGATCCGTGGATAATACGAACTGTCGATGACCATAACCTTCCTTGCGGCCTCTTCTTTGGATAGACCATCAAGCACAGTGCTCACAGCCTCGCCAAATACAACGCGATTCGCATTGGTCTCACGTGTTGAACCAACGTACAGATATGGAACCGAGGCAGGCTTGATGTTCAGGAGAATGTTCTCAATCGCGGCGTATTTATCTGCCAAGTCACCGCGACGCTTGAAATACGCAAGTGCGGACTTGATCGGAATCACGTCGTGACCATGTGTACTTCCTTGGATATCCGGAACCCCGGGAGCCATGAGGCGTTTGGAAATAACTGTTTGCCAGTGTCGGAAAAGATGATGAAGGGTAACAAAAGAGACTGGGACTCACTAGCCGCGGGGCCTTGGTGGGTAACGACCTTTGCAAACGCAGCCCAGAGAGCATCAATGTCTTCACCTTGGACAGTGACCACCTCGAGACCGTGCCCGGCGAGCGTTTTTTCCAGGTCATAGCCTTTCAAATACTCGGATGGATGCCCAGCGATGGTGACGTTGTTGTCATCGATGATGATCTTCACGTTTAAGTTTTGTGCAACAGCCAACCGAGCTGCCTCGGCGTCGTTTCCTTCCTGCTGCGATCCATCGGAGCCAAGACAGAAGACAGTCTTGTCGCGATTGGCAAGCGCGATGCCATTGATCATGGGCCACAGATGCCCGAGACGCCCAGAAGAGAATTTGACGCCTGGCGTGAGACCGAGCTCGGGGTGACCTGGGAGCTTCGAGTTGGCTGCGCGATACTGCAGGAGGTGATCTGGGGGGATGTGGCCCTCCATTGCTGCGATAAGGTACTGGGTCGCAACGCGGTGGCCTGGGAAGGTACCATCATAAAGCAGAGGAGTCATGGAGTTAGGAGGTTCACGAACCAGCTTCATCAAAGACGATTGGGTAGTGCTTGTCAGATGCTTCAAAGAGAGAGAGAAGGATGCATAGTTCGGGCACCGTATCATAGGCACCACCTAGTTGGGGCGAAAAACGGTAATGGGTTTAGCGATTGCGTGGATGACGTGAATCACGAGGGAGATCCAAGCGGCGTGAAAGGTTGATAAGGCAGATCCTACTAACCTGTGTGTCCACTGACACCCCGAGCTGCACCCGTCGCTGTGAAGAGGACGATAACATCGCGCAACAGCTGGATGTTGTCCTTTAGGGTCTGCCTTTGCTCGTTGGTGAGCTGAGGATTGGATGGATCAAGTCTCAGCCTATATGCGACTCGGATGGTAAGCGAGTATATGGCACGAAAAAACAAGATGCTCGCAACTTTTTATACTGCGTGATATCGATAGGAAAGGCTGACATGGCGGTTGATATCAAAGGACGACGGTATCGTCTAGATTATCCCGGGCGTCGTCCTGAGAACAGCCACTCACGGTTTTTTGATGTGATGTCATTCCCTGGTTGGTCGGCCCACGTCTTCCCCTTATCCTTACTGCACGCACGGTGCACGGTGTCTGTTTAGTAAGGCTTTTCACAGATGACTTTGTCATCACTTGGGATTTCTGTTCCTCTCTGGGAAGGCGTAACGCCGCACATGCGCCATAGCTCGATGCCTTTCCGCTAGTCACTGGAACGCCCCTGTACACCCCGGGAATCAAAACAGACCGGGTTGGGTCCTCACTCTCACATCAGTGGCATCACACCCCAGGGCTTACTGCGACTACTCGCGCTGTGGTTCTTTACGCCAAGCTTCGAGGCCGCGGTATCATTACCTCCTGTACGTAACCAGCGCATCATGGAGAAAGGCATACAGTCTTACAGTACCTTGACTTTGGAAGCCTTCGCAGGTGATTCGGTTACTTCGAGTTCACGAGCAACTAAACGATGCACGACTCGGACAATGGCACCCATGCCTTCTCTCAGACCACCAGACTCGGGGGTTCCATCAAGCGAACAAACACATAGACCATTATGCGAGCACCTTTTGCCTGGCGCGCCATGCGACCATGGGAAATAAAACAGCTTACAGTATGTTACTGTAAATGGCTGTGACGTTGCCTCGTTCTCGATCGTTGCTTACCGTACCTCAAAACGCCCGTCGGTTCTACTTTATGTGGACAAAAGATGGCTTGGGCGTCCTGGTTTTGCTTTCAACAGTATCACTAATTCTGCACAGGGCTATTACCCCAAACTCAACTTGTGTTGGTTCAACGGGAAAGTCCGGGGCGTCAAACGCATGTAAGTTAGAAGTGGTTGCGGTTTACCATTAGGTTAGAGGGAGGTCCACACCACGCGTATCTCCACGGCCAACAGGCGTATGTGCGACGAAGCGCCTCCGGCATTTCAATGTGTCTACTAAATTGTATTCAAGTATGCCGGTGATAAAAGTTACAACCATCACAATTTTCGGGCCTCGATGGCTCGTTCTGCGGGATATCCTCATGATCTGGGTGGAACCCGCCAGGCCCTACATGCAGGGAGTTTGGTCCTAGTTTTATTCCGTACACAAATTGGTGACATTAAGAGGGGTCATGCACGGCACCCATCGGAGAGTTAAAATTTAATCAAATAGTTCTACCACACTACATTGCGTAACAGTGTAGTAGTGTGTTTGACCCTGGGAGTTCAACCTGGTACCTCCATATAGAACTGGTATAATGGAAAAGTGGAAAAGTGAAGACTAGGTCGCCGGTGCCCGAACAACGACAAACTGGACACGAAGCCAGCCACGAAGGAAGGTATTGAAGGGTATGATATGCTGTTTTAGACATCAAGGTACAGACCTAGTCGCACCATGGAACATCGGTATCGGTTGGCATTGCAGGCAACGCCGTCGAAGGCATCGAGGGGGCAGGAGGGGGTGCACTGGTGCCGTGGTCGTAGTTAATGGAATCGTGGGCCACGCAAACGACCTATTCGGATGTGAACTTTCCGATTGCGCATCGACCGTTCGACACAAACGTACCTCGTCAATGTACAAGTTGGTGCAGTCTTGGTTCACTTGCGGGTTGTTGTAGAAAAACGTTTCGAGTTTGATTCCATGGGCCTCGGACACTTGTTCGCAAGTGTCATTCGGTTTAACCTGATAGACTTGCTTGCAGTCCTCGTTCGGCTTCGCCAAGCACAGTTCCTGCCCCGGCATGAGATTCGTGCATTCTGCGTTGATTTCAGGATTCAAAACAAAGAGTTGATAGCTACGACAAGGTCAGCGTCACGGCGGAATGTTAGAGGAGGTCGCATACGCACAGGGCAACGCTCTCAGCCTGGCAAATCGAATCACAAATCTCACCCGACTGGACGGTGTGCCAACGCTTGCACGAATCGGCGAGGACTGCGGTCGCTTTGCGATGAGAAGGAGATCCAGGTCAAGAAAAGAAATGCTCACCGGACGTGGCCGTAGAGGAAAGAACGAGGGCAACGAAGGAGGAAAGGCGCATGGTTCGAGAGTGAGTTGGTAAAAACGAGTGTAGAGGGATCAAGAGTGTGTGGTCAAATGAATGCAGGTCCCGGACCTCAACGTCTCAGGCGCGGCGGGAGGAAGCAACGGTGGTTGGAGGAACAAAAAAAAATCGAGTTGGGGGAGGCATCCAGCAGTCGGGGGTTGGTATATATACTGTAGGGCCGCGGTCCGCGACACGCAACATCGGCAACCATTTTCAATTTTACACCGGTCGCTCCTCGCTCCTCGGACTGCTTTATTGAACTGTCGTCTTGGCAACTTGATTTTTTCGGGGCGTCCTTCCTGAGCAGGGTTTGTGCTATACTAGCACTGTATCCCTTGCTCATACTGTATTGGCGCTGCTCGTACCACGATGCATTTCTATAGCCCTATGATGCAAACAGATACCCATGTGCTGGGTCAGCTCTACATGAAATCGCAATGGATCATATATGCCAAGCATTCTTGGGGGCATGTTTCCATGCCCAGGGCGGGCTAATTCCGCCGCGCGGGCATGAGGAGAACTATGACCTACTTGGCATTTTTTCGGCCATCGAATTCGAATTCAGTCTCGCGGCTGCCATACGCACGACCCCGAGGCTCCACGTCCGTCATTGAGAATACTGTATCGTGGGCATTGATTTCCGTAACAGACTCTCCTTTTCTTGCGTACAGTATCGAACAACTACGTTGTCAATGGCTACCGGTTTGACAGTACCCCGACAAGGGGACGTTGTCGCCAAGTCGCCAAGAACGGAATTTTCATTCCCAAATCATTCCCCAATCTCTTCGGCCCCCTGCGGCTATTGCCCTTTTTGTCCCAATGAGAAATCTTACGACTGAGGGTTGTCGGTGCAGCATGTAAAATATTAATGTTCGTACTGACATTCGACTTCCCGTGGACCCAACCCCAGCCACCCACGTCATGTCCTTGGCCCGGGATGTGACGTTTCGAGCCTTCCTTTCCCACGACCTTTCCGGTGCCAATTCAATTCAAATGACCCCAACAGAACTCAGGACCTCTTGTGCGGAGGGTGTAGAGATCGCTCTGATGGGTTCTTTGCCCCGTCGTATGGGCTACGAGGCTGGTGCCCTCATGACGATGGGTTCGGTTTTATTCACAATTTGCTTGCTGCCTGCTGAACGTTGAATTAGTCCTTCATCAGTTCGGCACAGAAACGAATTCCAAGTCGATAAGTCACGACGCAGCATGATACAGTAGGTGCATTCCATCCACACAATAAGGTTTCACTGGGCGCCCCGGACATCGCACACAGGCATCGATGTACTTGCCCAGTCTCGTCTGTCCACTCAATCGATTACGGGATTACTGCACGACCTGTGACTTGCGGAGGTTGAGTGGTTGAATCCATGAGATCGCAACGCCCGACCAACAGACGTAGTTCCTTGGTCACCTGCGAGGTGAAGCAGAGCTGATGGCATCGGTTGATGATGCTAAACAACGGGCACAACGTAAACGGTGGCTAAACTCTATGTCGATGTCGAACAAACAGTGGAGCGCCGGACCGGCCCTGATTGGCCTACGTCCCTACCTGTTCTTCAGACAATTACTCATAGCATTCGTGACTAATCTTTATCAGAAGCCCACACATCTTGTCCGTGGAGGAAGAAGACTCGATATTAGTTCATAACGAATCATCGGTGGCTTGCCTGAAACTCGGTCTTCGTGAGAACGTCCCAACCTTCCCGTTCGCATATATAATTTGGCCCGCCGCTGTTCCCCCATTCTGCGACGCATCATGCACCCTACGAAACGTCTGAACAGGACCTTCAGCTATGTTAGAGGATCTACTCGTGCTGCACTTTTGCCCCGTATCTCTTTCCACGCTCGTCAAGTCCACAATGCCACGGCCAAGTCCTCATACATAACAGCATCGACAGAGAAGGATCCCTATCAATATCAAGTCGGCTTTGGAAACCGCTTTGCAAGCGAGGCCGTGTAAGCCCTCTTCTCGTTCACGCCCTAGTCCTCACGAGTCTTACTCAATGACTGTCGACATAGGCCTGGTGCATTGCCCGATGCACAGAATTGTCCACAGAAAGTGAAACATGGCTTGTATATCGAGGCGGTGAGTGGTACCCCACTCCACGGTCGTCGTCGTTGTAGTGAGATAGGACACAGATGACAGGGTCCCCTTTCGTTGCACCTCGCGCCGAGAGCAAGACAGCGTATGTTATGCGGCCACGACGTTCACACATGATGCTGATCAATCTATCAGTTGGCTATATCGTATTCGACCGTCGGTAGCGCATAAAGGGTTTACCCCACTCGCTGTGAATCCCGACGTACGTGTACCCTTCCTTTCCCGCTCGGCCGGTTCTAAAGAACTTCTAATCCATACACGCACAGTTGGAAGCCGACTTTTCTCTCACGAATCCACGTGTCCAAGTCTCCCCAACCCAACTTGCGTGGCATCCGTTCACAGTGCCACGGGAGGGTTCGGGCGTCGACTTTGTCAACGGTCTGAAGACGCTATGTGGCGCAGGTTCGCCGGTCCTGCGAGAGGGACTGGCTATCCACATCTACGCGGCCGATAAGTCCATGGAGAACGAAGCGTTTTGCAACAACGACGGTCACATGCTGATCCTGCCTCAGCAAGGTAGGCTGGAGATCCAGACCGAGTATGGCAGGTAAGGTGTCATTAATGTCATTGCCGCGCGGCGCGTTAGCTGTTGAATGTGCGCACGGGGTTAACCGAGGACACCAAAGGATGATGGTGCGCCCAGGAGAGCTCGTTGTGATTCAGCGTGGGATGAGATTCAAGGTTACGCTCCCAGACGGCCCCGTCCGTGGATGTAAGTCCCACTAGTGGGTACCCTTGCATACTTTAATGAAAGCAAATCTGTGCACACAGACATCCAAGAGATCTTCGGTTCCCAATTCGAGTTACCTGAATTGGGTCCCCTCGGCACTCATGGCCTCGCAAACTCACGGGACTTCGAGTCTCCCGTTGCAAGCTTCGATATTGATCAGTCTCCTTGGAAGAGTGCGTGTTCGTCCTTGATGAAGTAAAATGCCCTTTCTGACATCGTGGTTCCATACTTAGTTTTTTTTTTTTTGGAAAGCGTTGTATTCTCAATAAGTAGCTACATAACTATTATTACTGAGACACTTGCCGCATGGCGGGAGACGAACGTCAGCCCCAGGGGCACGCTGAAGCCGGGCCGTGGGACCGGGGTGAGGAGAAAATGCTTTTACGCACATCCCGTATGGGATAGTGTGGGACTCAGGTGGCGTGCCTCGTGAGGTCAACGTATCCTACTACCCACTAAAACCTCACGAATGTGTATCTAGTTCGGGAGGTCCCTATGTATTGACAAGACATGTTCCCAGGTGTCTACCACAAGTTTGGTAAACCCTTTGTTTCATTTTATTTGTGTTGCCGTTATTTTGTCATCGGTGAGTCTTGTGTTGATCGCGCAGAGCATCTCGCTTTATTTCTTGCTGATTGTGTCCCTTTCTTGTGTCACCCTTTCGCAGCGCGGGACCCGTATAAAGAAGGCCGACTCAGATATGGGGATTTGGAGAGGGCGGGACGCCCCATGGAGGTGGGCGTTCGGGCGACTATGGGTCAAGGTGCGTTGTTGGTTTGTTTATGGTGCTGCCACCTTCTGATGGATTTTGGTGCGGTCAGGTGAGGATTTTCAGGGAGTGTTCCTTCAGGGCACCCCATTCCTCTGTCGTTTCCACTCGTGACGGCACATCAAGTTTTCGCCTGCTTGCTCGGTTGCACTGGCAGTGCCTCGCGCCCGACCTGCATTGGCACTCGTTCAGGTTTCCTTTTCGTGGCAGCGCACCATTAACGTTCTTTTTTTCATGGCGGCGCCCTTGGTTTGCGCCAGCTTTTGGTAGTGGCACTTTGCCCTCTCGTTTGTCCTCTCGCCGCAGCGTGTCGAGCCAAGCTGAGCCGTGCAGTGGAGTTTTGTGTGGCGAGTTGCGTCTGTGCCCTGTCTCACCATGTGTCTAACGTCTTGGGCTTTGCAGCGGAGGCTTTCTCAGCCCTACCAGCAAGCTCGCTGTGGGTGGTGCCCTCCTTGTTCCTTCCCTTAGCATATGAAATCTACATGGGGTTCATTGTAAACACAATAATAAAGAATTTTCCAC
>Ga0307510_10010785_pt1 | contig 10867 bp, 4 predicted proteins | sample 12_EM_MG_FD_207224 | JGI IMG/M metagenome (GOLD analysis project Ga0307510, IMG submission 207224) | Populus trichocarpa ectomycorrhiza microbial communities from riparian zone in the Pacific Northwest, United States - 12_EM | ecosystem: Host-associated > Plants > Roots > Unclassified | place... | reverse complement strand
AATTTGTTCCTCCCTTCAAGTTCGTTTCTCAAAAGTTTTGCCCCCTCTGGTTTCCCTTTTTTTTTCGTTTCTGCAGCTTGCTTCCCTCTGCTCTCCAAAAAATTTTCCCCCTCTTCTTGTCTTCCCCTCTCTGTTCGTCTACCCTTCTCTCTTTCTCCAAAATTTTGCCCCCCTGGTGTTCCTCTCTTTCTCAAAAAATCGTCCCCCCTTCTCTTCGTCTCTCTTCCTCTATTTATAAGCAGGAAAAGAAGGAGCCCCCCCTGCTCTGTCCCATCGTGGTGCAGGGGGGAAAACGGGCTGCCTTACCTGTGCAGGGTAAGGTGGCCGGCTGTTTGCAGGGCATGGTGTCCCTCTCTTTTATTTATCACGTTGGCAGGGTATGTGGGAGCATGGGCTGTTGTCAGTTTTATGCAAGTGGGAGGGTGATAAACTGAGCGGGAAAAAATTTAAAATCTTCTTCTTCCCTGCCTCTGCATGGGCAGGGAAGAAGGGGAACAGTGCCGTTCAAAACGGCACTGTTTTGGTTTTTTTTTTTTTTAAGGAAAAGAAATGTAATTTGGAAGAAGAAAAAAAAAATTTGGGAGTGACCCAAAAAATGGGTTATGACAATAATCAATTTGAATGAGAGGCAATCCAATCTTTTAACAAATATAAAAATAACTAAAAAATAAAAGTTGATGAGCTTGTTAGCGAACTATCATGCAAAAAATACTATCATCATTTAGGCATTTTTTTTTTATGTTAGGAAAAAATTAACTCAGCCTACAACATAACACAAGTCATCTATCTAGCCCTGTTTGTTTTTGCATTTCAAAAGCGTTTTAAAAAAAATTTAAATTTTAAATTTTTTTCTTTACTTCAAATTAATATTTTTTTGGTGTTTTTAGATCATTTTGATATGCTGATATCAAAAATAATTTTTTAAAAATAAAAAATATTATTTTGATACATTTCTGAGTGAAAATCACTTTAAAAAACAACCACAACCAAACTTCTAAACATATTAAGTATCAACCTTAAGTATCATAATAAGCCTAGACTATCATGCAAAAAAACAAAACCGCAGCAGCCTGAGAAGAACAATCTCCCATGGAAGCCGCCAATTACCAGGCATGTCATACACCTAACTGACTAGACCTAATTCGAATCTGTGCTGTTGTAGGGTTAACCTGAGTGTTCCAGTTTTGATTGCTTTTTGGGTCACATGACGATTAAAAAATAAAACAAAGAAAGAAACGTCAGCTATAGAAGCCTACAAGGAGTCCCCATTGTCAATTTGATTTTGGGGTAAAAAAAAACCAAAAACTCATCCGGGCATGTAGTCAAAATATATCATCGAAAGTAACGAGCTTTCGAGCTGGGCACCGAGGATTCTCAATTTTTATTTTAAGGTGAGGTCCCTTCCATCAATACTCGATGCTGACATTGCATGATATGACTAGCTTTTAATATAGTAAAGATTTGATTGGAGGAGCAATAACCCTAACATAAATCCAAAATTTATTCCTAAATGCTGTTGTCAATTTGTTACGCCACATCAACATCAGCCAGTAGTTCGAAAATAGCATGCCTATAACTTTTCAAGAGTGCATTTAGCTTTGACGAGATATAATTCAGCCAGGTGAAGTTGCATGGGCGAGACCACATAGCTCTAAATGTAAATGGGTCCTCCATATGGACCTACCAGTGCCACCTCCAAAGACATTTCACTTGAATAAACTAGAACCATTGTTGCTCATTTTTCCAGATGTTGAAACAAGGGACCCCTTTCAATCTGTCAACTATTCCACAAAATTCAAAGCTAAGCACATGCTGGGCCGGGGTAGAAAAAGAAAAAAGAAAACAAGAATAATTTGACAGGATTTTGCAAGGGCGCGGGGCTATATACTGCCTTTTTACAAGGGGAAACTTGGGGACATTTGTTTTAGAGGGTTGAAAATGTGTTTTTTCATTTAAAAAAACAAAAAAAATTGCTTGAAATTATTTTTTTTTTGAATTGTTTTGATATGCTAATATTAAAAATAATTTTTTTAAAAATAAAAAAAACATTATTTTCATACATTCTACGAAAAATACTTTAAAAAACAACCGCTACCACACTTCCAAACATTACCTTATACTAATGCAGTTTATTGTTATGAAGGATACCATGGGGTCGAAATACAAGCCATTTAATGAACAAACTTCCACAACACCTCCAGCAAAATTCACATCAGACTACACTTGTCTTTTGACTTTGCATCAAACCTGGAAGATGAAGAAGATGTGGTTTTCCCACTGCTCCTTGGCACCTGCAAGAAAACAAAGAAGAAAGAAAGAAATCTTGTGAATCAGTAGTCATATATGGTTATAAGTTTAACATAAAAGTGCCATCGCCTGCCTCGTTAGAAAAGAAATCAAAACAAAAGTTGAGTGATCGCAAATAGTATTCCAAGAGAACGAAGGGATCTACAGTCAGAACAAATCATCTCTATATAGGGCACTACCTCAACCCTTAACTTTATGCCATCCTAAAATGCTGCTAAACGGAAGGTTCTTGTCAACGTCCATGAATGACAAATCCTAGATCAAACTGTCAAATTGGCAGATGACCACGAGAAGAGTGGGAATTCACAAACTCCACGTTAAGTTTAGACTTTAGATATAAGAAGTGCCAGAAACTCATTTAAATCGTAAGCATCTTGTATTTATTGATTGGTCGCATGCCTTAAATTAAAATACATTATTCATTAAACCTCGTTAATGAAGTATCCTTATGCTGTTTTTTTTTTTTTTTTTTTAATAGAAATCAAGTCAATGACCAGCCAAGGTAGGCCAATAAACAATAGCAACTGAAAAACTAATACCATGATTTCTTATTTCTATAGCCAACAAAATATCCAAAGCATCCAAGCATAAAAATTATAAATGATCTACCTGGGGGCCTGTGATTAGCCTCGAACCACCAGTACTGGATGCTTGCTGCATGTTATGGCGTTGCGGCGGCGGCGGCGGCGGCGGCTGCTGCTGCTGCTGCTCAAACTCCTGTTGCTGCAGAGCTATTGCCAGTTGCAGATCAGAGCTGCCATAATAGCACAATTAGTACATACATTCATGAATAGAGATCACTAAATTAGTAATGGTCGTATATCCACATTCCAACTAAAGATTAAATGGGTGCATAAGCAACAAAAGTTAAAAGAGTACTTTATATCCAAACCCGCTTGTGCAGCACTATCGATGCTGGCAAGATAATCCTGAGACATGTAGTTAAAAATAAGTTTTAACAGTAAAATATAAAAAGATGAAAAGTTCTAAGAATATTTTGGACCAAAAAGTACATACGGCAGTACTGGTCACGGCATTGTGCTCATCCCATGGGTCATTTGAATGACTTTCCACCCTGAATTCCTTGAAGTTGCCTGTCATAAACAATGTATCTCCATTTACCTGAAATCATGGGAAGTTAAGATTAGGATACATATTCTCAGGGGAAGAAAAGATCAATATACCAAACTCCACAAACAATGCCTAAAAAGAACAATTCAGCAAATTATTCAATAAGGTATGGCAAATTCAGAAATCTGATATATACCTTTAGCTTATTTTGAGGTTACAGAAGAAAATTGAAAAAAGTCAGAAAATGAATTTATTACTCATGGGCTTTTGGAAGTTAGGAGTTTAAAGGAAAATCTTTATTACCATTGACTTCTATTAAGACACCCAATGTAGCATGACTGCCAGCATAATCACGTTAATTTTGATTAGATGTGGAATAACACACACCTCAATCCAGATTTTAGAGTAGAACAAAATTATGTCATTGCATACTAGTTTTGACTAGAACCGGAATTGGGAACCAACCTCAGTATAATATTTTATCTAATGCCTTAACAAAGATGATATCTGAGCACATAGTCTTACCTCATTTAGTTTCTCCCACACCAAATCAGGCTGATTAATGTAACCTTGGTCTGTAGCTAAAAGATACAGCTCACCATCATACTGCAAATTAAACAGGAGTAGATAAACCATTGACATCCAGGAAAAGAAAAACAGGAATCTAAATAGTCTTTCTTTAAATGGGTCACTACTAATAACAGGTCTAATTTGAAATAAGAAGCTACAGCATAGAAGGCTAAGCCACAAAAGAGCGCATCTCAAACTGTAACTAACCTTAAACATGGTGCTAAAGTGATTGTTGCGGAAAAAAACACACAACTCTCGCTCTTTAAGCCCATCCTGTAAGCAAAAGAGACTGCAAAAAATATTACGGAAAACAGATGATGACCTAATCCAGATCCAGCACAAAAAAAAATCTACAAGGAACAGGGAGATTCAATAGCCAAGCACTGGGTCAACATACCCATAAAAGGTCAACTGACTAGCATTGTTCTTCAAAAAGTTCCCTATCAGCTCCCCTAAAACATTTCAAATATATTCAATATATTAACTTACCACACAATATATCGTACAATAGGATGTAAAAGAAACAAAGAAATGAATAAAATCCAAGACAACTAACATATTTTAACACAAATCATCACTCACCTTGCTGTGGAGTGATTTCATCCTTAGACCTCACAGTTCTATCAGCTTGTTCTGCAAGAACCACTTCACCTTCATACATAGGCTCTCGCTCTTCATAATTTGAAGTTCCTGTATCCAAAATGCATTCTTCTCCCTCGTATATTGGCTCACTGCCATCAACACTTGAAGTAAAGGTATCAGGTGCGTCTATGTTCTGCATTCTGCCAATAGATGAATTTGACTCTAGAACTGGTGAAGCTGACCCTGGTACATCCTCCTTGTCACGCCCATTTGAAATATCTGCTGGTTCACGAACCTCGGTAATAGAAGTGCACTGATTCTCAACCTTCTGACTGTAATGTAAAATATCCACACGGTCTCCATTCAAAGATGCAGTACTCTTTGCACAAGAAAGGGACACTGCGTCTTGAATCTCAACACCTGTGTCAACACTACGATTCTTAATGGTATCATCACAAGAGATATGTTCTCCAGATTCTGTACAAGTTGAATGATCAAAATTAACATTCAGATCAGTCTTTAAGGAAGAGCACGTCACTTCCCCTGGAAGAGTAGTTTCCAAGGATGTCAGATTATTATCATCATCATTGCTCAATGCATTAAAACTGCCATCAATACCAACAGGTCCCTCTGATGTATCCAAGGAAGTCACAGTCACAGCCCCCTTCATAGATGTACTTTCATCTGAACTAACAAACAAAACCCTTCCATTAACATCAGATACAAGAGAATCGCCTGCTGAACATGGCAACTCAGCCTCCGAAAATTTTAAGACCCTCAATAGTGCTGCTGCTTCTTCTAAATCCCCTTTTCTTACATTTTGATGATCAGAGGCTGAACGTGGAGAATCATCAAAAGACCTAGCTTTTGAAAGACAGGGAGAAGGAACGCCCAAAGTAGCAGTTGTAGCAGCAACAAAGTCAACGCAGTCTTCCTCGGTCTTACTTTTAAAATCTTCCCTGGTAACATTTTTACTTTCATCTTCCATGTTTCTTGTTTCCAGAGCAACAAGCTCCCCCATAAGAGTATTATAGGACTTTGACCCGATGGCATTAGCAGTATCATAGTCCTAGTGCATATGATTAAAGAAAATCAATCATCCCAAAGTTAAAACCAAATCACGACATCCAACCATGGAGGCTTTCTAATAAAAAGCAGGACCATTTAAGGAACAAGGAGGAAGGTATTGTCAATTTTACATCCTGATAATTTTAACTACTTATTTCCCCAACATAATGCAATTAACAAAATATGCTTTTGCAATTACAAGATTCTGAACAACTTTAAGAATCAGGAACTTACAAATAATAAAATATAAAAGAAAGCAAAAGGAAAGAGCAATTTCCATCCAAATGTAATAGTGAAACCCATGCAAATTGTGAAATATCGATTTTTTTCTCAGCATCAAGATAACAAATGGGATCTATCAAAACAGAAAGAACCTGTGACCATTCATATAAGAAAATGGTCTCCATCTGATGAAAGGAAATAAAGTAAGTTTTAAAAGTGGCTAATATAGAAAGCATCCACAAAAGGTAAAATTACGCAATCAGTATGCAAATAATGAGATCTCAATGACATAATTTAGGATCTTGGACCTCCATGGAGTGGACCCTAAAATCCCCAGTAATTATCGGGTTTTTTTTTTTTGGTTTTATACTTCTTTGATTGAGTGGTGCCTCGTTTATGAAAAAAAGAAAGAAGCTCTATGTCTAAATGATCTCTTTTGAACAAGAGATCATGCAACAAACAAAGCATAACTTCTAGAAAACAATCTAACAAGACAAAAGGACAGAAAATTCAAATGCCATTGCACCGCTGACATGTTTTAACTGAGCTATATTTAGTCTAGGGGTAAATCATGTCCAAATTTTAAGGCTTTAATTTGAAATAGGAGTATTAGTATTAAAAAAAAAACTAGCACCAAATAAATCTGATCAAGAACAGATCCCATTGCAAAGTAACAATTATCCATTGGCTCAACATATACAGAAAAAATTTTACTTGAAGGCAACTGGATATCGAATCAATACCAGTTGAAAAGGTAACCATGCACCAAATCAATAACAGTTGATTCACAATGAAGTAGCGAAAAACTAAAAACTAATTTCTAAAAATCTTTAAGCCTCCAATTCTTGCTAGCATTACCTAATCTTCAATATGGTGCTTACAAGTTTTACTCTGGCTTCAAACAATTTTCACTAGCGGCAAAAGGTAAACAGCAAATGACCTAACATGACAAGTGCTTACTGCTTCACACAAGTATTTTCATTTCCTACCTTTAATTTTAAGAAAACAATTAACAAGGTCTGCATGAAAACGGACAAAAGTATTTCCTGTCAACAGACATGACAAAATATGCAAGATTCCAATATCAAGATTACAAAAACATATTATTCCCATAAATGAGTCTGGTTCCCAAATGACATCCATCCATGAAAAACCACTATCAGTGAAGCTTTCTCCTACATATGTAGTTGGTGAAATAATTGGAATTAACCTCAGGTATGCCTACCTGCAACTTTTAGTTTCCCTTTCAAGACAAGTAGAACCAGACTAGATAGTGCTTTTTTTCTCTGCTAACTTTGAAAAGAGAGGTTATACAAGATTTCCAAGTTTGCAGAGAAACAACTGTTTGAAAATTTTATAAGCCCATCAAGTCCTAGCTCATTCATACATGACCAGTTTACATTCTCTTAATCTAGAAAGTGTGAGGCTTCCTCCCCACACCATTTCAAATCTCCACAATCAAGAATATCTTCCTAGGCATTTCCATTGTGGAAAAACTTGCACTCTCATGAAACCTAGTCCTTTAGCCAACCAAATACAAGTCACATTAATCTTAATGATCTACAAGAAACACCGAGCTTGGCATTTTTAGTGTCCTCCATGTTTTTTGTGCCCAACTATACAGACATGCCAATGTTTTCATTTTGTCATTTCCCTAGTATACATGCTGGTCATTACCTGAAGAGGCATCCAAGCTTATACCTTGAATGACATACATGTGGAGAATTCATTTTGTTAGGCATATGTTAGTGTAAAGTGTATAAATGAAAATCAGAAAAAAGGGGAGCAATCAATGGAAGTTGAAAATTGAAGGGCATATAAAGTATAATTAGGAAAAGACCCTCTCATTAACACTTCCATACAGGCAACCAGGCATCAACGGCATTCAAAGAACAAACAAAACTGGAGTAGATTAATTTAATTCAACTGAAATATAAAATGTGAAGCTTGGAAAGTGCATACCAGGGGATCAACTATCCAACCATGGTATAAAGGAATGTCAAGCAAATCAAATATGGCACATTCTCGGGTAAACTCAAAATCATCTATCCTGCATGGTCATATAAGCTGGTTAAATAAATAAGAAAAAGCAGTGAGAGAGAGCGAGGGGGGAAGAGGCCTACCTCCTAAACTTTAGATTTACATCAATTCCAGTTGCAAGTCGTGGAAGCAAATCAATAGCATCTGCAATATTCTGCTGTTGATTTTCGACATATCCTGCATCTTTGTTCTGCATGATGAGAAAAACAATCTAAACAACATAACCAATAAAGAATAAGTATATTGAAGCAAACAAAAAAAAAATTGTTCATGGTGATTACATTTACATTACTGTTGGAATCAATCAATCGTTCTGCAACAAGGGATAGCAATTTCTCCTGTGAAACTTCAGCGCTATCTGGGCTCAAATTTAGATTGTTCTTTAGCAGAAGAACATTACCTATAGCAAGCCCACATGTTCATAATCAAACCACCTTTCTGATTGTAATTCCCACCAAAACTTGACAAGGTGGTCCTTTGCATATATTTTATGAAATAATCCATTAGCAGAAAATGTAAAAATATAATAATCTTTCAAGATAATGTAATCCAAAAACAGCAGCATTTGATGCTTAAACAACTGATCCCTTCATTTCACTGAGAAACTATTCTAGTGAGACAAATCACAAAATCCAAGCCTCTTTATGGTAGTTAAGAAAAGGCAGTGTAAAGAAAAAACTACATGAACTTCATTAACCAGAGTGTCAGGGGGACTATGTCTAACACAATTTTTTTGGGTTCAGTGAAGTCAACTGCTGAATTTCTTGGCACCGGAACCACAATTAGCTTAACAATAGAAAAGACAATATTTCTCTAAAAACTCAATCCTAAGAGTTCTTGTTGCCAAAATAACAATGAACTTAACAAAAGAAAAGCATATTTTCACCTAAGCAGTGAATCCCAGCAGTAAACGAAACATGACTGAAGTTTTCTGTAAGAATTTACGATCAACTATCCCTAATAATGAGCTGAAATCCTTGCAGTCAAATTCTCAACTTACCACACAAGCAATTTCAAGATTGCACATCGTAGATTCTGTTTCTCCATAGGTTATCAACCAGTATTAGAACATTACACTTGCCATACCTACCTAAATTCCCTTCACATTCAGTTTTCTCTCAAAATTACATGCAAAATATAAAAAACCTTAAAAAATTGAGAACCTAAACTAAATGCCTAAGTTCTTTCAACCACAGTAGTGAAAAATATTACTTCACAACATCAATTTCAATTGCTTATTCCTTGCATTAAACTTCAATAACATTAAAAGGAACCTTAAAAATCACAGAAGCAGTTGATCAAATTAACGAATTTTCCAATTTGCATCATTAGCAACTCCAAATTACACCTAGTTAATCAATTAACCACTATTGAGAAGATATCCAAGAATTAAATTGTATTCTTAAGAAAAACAAGAAACGAATTTTCAAGACTGCCTAACCCGGTCATTTTCCATAATCAAATTAGATTGCAAACGAACTTCCCTGATTTCTCGGAAACCTAAAAACATTCTTTTCACTTTCGTAAAGATAAAAAAAAAACCAAGTGAACGAACGAGCAAGAAGGAGAGAGAAAATGATTACAGATGGCTAGCAGAGGACAAGGTCCATTGTCATTTTGGAGAACGATAGGAGTGGTACGGCCTAAGAACTCTATCGTTTTGGTTTTGTGAAGGCACTCCTTCTCTTGCTCTTTCACTGCTGCTACTTGTTGTCGATCTTGATTCTGGTTTTGTGATTCTTCGCTTGGAGGAGAAGAAGCCATTTCTTTTTTTGGTATTCAAGAAGAGGCTGGAGGATTGTGAAATTTTAACTTTGATCACGAGAAAGAGAGGTGTAAACGACGACTCGTTTTTAATGTTTTTACAATAATCTGTACTGTGGTATAAAGATTGAGGGAGTTTTTTTGTTTTTTTTAATATGGATGTTCGGTCATAAATATCTGAATTAATTTTATAAGTTTTAAAGTTTAATATTCTGAAATTTATCAAATTCAAATCAATAATTTTTAAAAAATAAATCTAAAGTTTAGCAGTTAAACTAACGGGCAGTCTCTTAACATTACTACTGTTTGTTTATTATTGGTAGAAATTATTTTTTTTCTTTTTAGTTTGGACGGTGAGACCAAAGTTTCCCCTCTATATATTTGATTTCGGTTATTTTTTCTACCTTCTTTTTCTATGTGCGTCAGGGGTGTCATGTAAAGCGGTAGAAATTGTTTTTTTTAATATTTTTTATTTTTTAATATCTACATGTCAAAATAATTTAAAAATATTAAAAAATAATTTAAAAAAAAACAAAACAAATTTAAAATTTCATGAAATACCGCCACAAACACACATCAGTGAATCAATACATGTTTTTCTTTTATAATGATCGTCCTAATAATTTATGATATTTTTAAGAAATCTTAAATATTTTATATTCCTAAGAAGTTGATGATGAAATTCAAAGCACTGATACGAGATAATTAATAAATTAAGACATAGAGTGCCACGTTGATATTTTTTTACTCGACCAAGAAGAAAAACAAATTTGCCGTGGACAATTGTTGTCGGCGGCATGCCTTGAAGATTAAAGTTTTGAAATTGTGTTGCATTATGACATCTTTTGTTATTGAAAATTCTGATTAGGGAAACATATGCAAGTTATTTTCCATTGCGAGTAGCAAGAAAAAGTTGTGGTAATAAATAAATAACTCGATTAGAAATATTTTTTTTATATAAAAAAAAGCATCCTCCGAACACGTTTCATAATTTGTTCTATAAATTGAAATGAAAATCATAAACCTTGATTAATTACATTATTGAGAATTCCAAACTTATTCTTAACTCTCTTTAATACTGTGATAATTTTTGCGTTTAATGTTTGAAAAATATATTTTAAAATATCAATAAATTATAATTTTTTTCAACCAGTTATTTTTTAAAAAGTTTTAAATAAAATTAAGTAGGTTAATTAAACAAACACTTTTATACCGAGCCTAACATCAATTGATTCAGATTCCA
>Ga0307510_10010784_pt1 | contig 10867 bp, 11 predicted proteins | sample 12_EM_MG_FD_207224 | JGI IMG/M metagenome (GOLD analysis project Ga0307510, IMG submission 207224) | Populus trichocarpa ectomycorrhiza microbial communities from riparian zone in the Pacific Northwest, United States - 12_EM | ecosystem: Host-associated > Plants > Roots > Unclassified | place... | reverse complement strand
GGCAGTCATCAAGAACATCAAGCACATGCAAGAATTGAAATCGGCCCTGATCGCGTATTACTACTTTGATTTCAAAGATGTCGCCAAACGCGAGCTCCGGGGCTTGTTGGCATCCACACTCCTGCAAGTGGTTGATGACTCTGACAGCTGCTGGCATGCCCTTTATCAGCTATACATAGCATGTCGTAATGGTTCCGAACAACCCAGCGACACAGCCCTCACGCAATGTCTTGGAAGCATGATCGATCTCCCGGAACAAATTCCCATCTATCTCATTTTCGATGCGTTGGACGAATGTCCGGATGACTCCGGAACCCCATCCGCCCGCGAAAAGGTTCTAAATTTCGTCCGGGACCTGTTCCGGTCGAACCATCCCAACCTCTTCGTCTGTATCACCAGTCGGCCCGAGCATGACATTGGTGCTGCTCTTAATCCGTTGACGTCCCCTTCGAATCTCGTATCTCTCCATGATGAAGGCGGACAGAGGCAGGACATCGATAGTTATGTCCGCTCCTTCGTTCAGACTGATTCCTCCATGCGGAGATGGAGGGCCGAAGATAAGGAACTTGTCATCAATGTACTCTCAGAACGGGCAGCTGGCATGTGAGGCCCCTCATTCACCATGCTTCACGGTCGTTATTGATCGTATTGGACAGGTTTCGTTGGGCCTTTTGCCAGTTAGACACCCTTCGTCGATGCATGCCATCGAGTATTCGGAAAGCTCTGAATGAGTTGCCGATAACTCTGAATGACACATATGAGCGGATGTTGCAAGGGATCCCGAAAGAGAAATTCGAGCATGCCAGCCGGCTTTTTCAATGTATGGTCGCAGCCGTTCGACCACTTCGTGTTGAAGAGCTGTCGGAGCTATTCGCAATCGAGTTTGGCCCTAACAATGCACCTAATCTCGTTGCGGGCTGGCGACCGGAAAATCCAGAAGAGGCAGTATTCTCCACTTGTTCCACTTTTATCACAATCATCGATGACCGGGATTTGAAAATTGTACAATTTTCGCACTTCTCGGTCAAAGAATTCTTGACCTCCGATCGGCTCCAAATGACAAATGTTGGGGACATCCGCCAATATTATATTCCCCTGGAACCGGCGCATGCGATTCTCGCGCGAGCCTGCGTGACGGTTCTTCTGCAGCTAGACGAGAAAGAGGACGAAGAGCATTTTCGAGCACCTCCTCTGGCGTCCTACGCCACCACAAACTGGGTCAGGCACGCTCAGTTTGAGGATGTAGCATCGCGAATTCAAGATTCCCTTGCTTATCTATTCAACCCCCAAAAGTCACACTTTAGGCCACGAATTTTGTTGCGAGGTGTCGAATACTTCAAACCCGAATATTTCAAGGATCCTAGAGACAAACCGGACGAGGTAACACCCCTATGCTTTGCAGCGATTTGCGGTTTCAGCGGGCTGGCAAGGCATCTTATTATGATGCATGCGCCAGATCTGAACGCGACATCTGACCCTGGTGACTTCTCTCCTTTGCACGGAGCATCGGTTTACGGACACGTTAACTGCTCGCGCATTTTACTTGACCACGGAGCCAATGTGAACGCATGTGATGATGGGGGCTTTACTCCATTACACTATGCATCCATTTGGGGGCATCTTAGTGTCGCCCAACTCCTCCTCGAGCACAATGCAATCCTAAATGCACGGACAGAAGACAACCGTACACCCCTGTATCTGGCGTCGGACTCCGGACATCTCGAGATTGTGCGGCTTTTGCTTGACCATGGAGCGGACGTGGGCCACCCAGGGAGGGGGGGTTGACACCTTACCAGATAGCAGCTCGAGAGGGACTCGACGAAATTGCGAAACTGTTGTTGGAACACGGCGCCGAAAGAGAATAAGAGGGAATGGCGAAGATTGACTCACATATACTCATCGTGTATCCTTTCTGTAGGACAGGATTGTTTCATCGTCCACCACTACCGGAACAGGACTGAATACCATGTATTCCGTCCAAGGCTATTGTGAATCTAGCTGTCCAGTAATCTGAAAGCGGGCCTCGTCCTTATGTTACCCGCCTTCAACTGTGACCGTTTAGCTGAGTCCATCTATGAGATATAATCCTTTATGTCCTTGCCTCCGTTAAATCAAGTGGTAGTTTCATTTGAGATTGTAGGGCTCGTGCGGGGCGAAGTAAAGGCAAATGGGGGATATACATACCATTGACATTACCGCTGTGGTACAGTATTCTTTGAAGGACACGTCTCATACCCAACGGCCTCTGCAGACGACAAAAAACATAATACTGGCCGTGACGACTGCCCAAGTTACGCGTACACCAGGCAGGCCTGCACTCTTCGCCCGGATTCCGGTTCCCGTTGCCACACTAGGGCATACCGCACCCCCCTGTCGAAGCGACACCGCAGGCATCAGCACCTGGGGCATTCCGTACATACTCGTAACCGTCACGCTCCCCTGTGCGTCTGCCGTGACCTTGGTGCAGGTGAGAACATCCACGAGCAGCTCATTTGGCGAGAAGACGGCGTCGACCTGCCAGGTGATGCCCCACGGACTCTCGCTCCCGACATTGGTGAAGAGCGCGAGCATCGGGGGTTTGAAGATCGCCATGGAATGGTCTTGGACAGAGAGTACCTTCATCTACGTTGGAAATAGGTCAAAAAGAATTTGCGTTCACAAACTCCTGCCGCACCTGAGTCGTAAGGAATTCTGGCGAATATTCAATGGCTTCCTTCCGCGCAGCATTCATTAATTTGAGGTGCTGGACGAGAGGCTTTTCTTGCTGATATGCCGTGAACCAAAGCCTGAAAATCGTATCGCTCAACTGAGGTTGTACGAAACGTGAGTAAACTACACCTCACGCTTCGCGATTGTATGGATCCGTCCCTCCTTGGTACCCTTGTTCCTGGCCTATAAATATATGAGAGATAGCTTCCGTGGGAAGAAACGATTGTCTACCATAGTAGACGATGGGAATACCATCGTGGGAAAATGGAAAGGTCATCGCATTACGGATAAGCTACCAGTTGTTCTGTTCAGGACGAGGAACAGCGGAACAGTATGGATGACAGACTGCGGGGTCCTTGGTCACGGAAGCCAATCGAGGTTGATCGTGGTTCTCTACAAATGAACCAGTACGAAAGAGACCGTTCTTGAACGTCTGTTGGGAACGAATCAAGGTGCTCGCAACTGCCGAGAACTTCCCTTGAGTGTCCAGGAATGTGTTCCTCATCTGGAAGTATGACGGGTAGTCGAGAATCGCATCCAAGACCTCTGAAACATCATCAAATGTCATCAAAATCCATGGGTGAAATGCAAGCTCTACTCACCTGTATACTGAGCAGCATAAACGGTGTCGGTGATAAGTACCTCTCCGAGCGTAAATACGCCCGCAGCCTTTGAAAATTCTGGCCAAAAGTCCTTGCGAATGTGCTTGACCGTGTCGATACGCAAGCCATCCACGCCATAATCCTGCACCAGTTTATGGACCCAATCCAACAATTTCCCAATCACGGTGGAATCCTCCGTGTTGAGATCGGGCAGTGGCATCTTTGAATCTCCGAGCCAGCACTGCTCGACGGCGGTCTGGTTGCTTGGGTCGGGGGACTCGGCGACGAAACATCGTTTATGGAAGGAGGAAGAGTCGTTGAACGGTTGAGAGAAGCCAGTAAAGGAGAAGTTGGATCTAGGCGCGGCCATGTGGTTCACAACAACGTCGAACATGAGGTACATCCCGCGTTTATGGAGATCGTTGCTGAGCTCTTTCAGGTCATCGGGGGTGCCAAAATGGGGATTCAGGGAATCTAATTCCTTGGTCCAGTAACTAGTGCCCACGATAAACTCAACACGTTGACACAAAAAAGGAACAGCATATGCACCCGTGATAGGCTTCGCCCTGGGAAGTCGCGCCCTCGAGATTGGCAGAGACAGGCGAGATCCATACGGCGTCGAATCCCATGCTTTGGATGTAGTCAAGATGATTCGTAATCCCCTTCCACGAGCCACCACAATATTTGCGTTCGCCAGCATCGCAGGAAACCGCGGTGTCATTGGAAGTGGCGAACCTGTCTGTGACGAGCTACGCGTCTTTTTGAGAACGTGCACAAGGACAAATAAGCTGGCGGGTTACCTGATAGATGGATCGAGAACTCCAGTCTGTAGCATTCGCTGAAAAGACTGGACTGGACAAAAGGATCGTCCCCAAAATTGCAGGGACTGGACTGGAAAACATGATGTAGGTCGTAGGATGGTCGAATAGGTGTGAAGTGTTAGCTTGTTGCACGTCTTGAAGCTCGTAACGATGTTGTTGGAGAAGTGAGAAGAACAAAACACACTTTGTGAGGGGAGAAAACCATGACGTTCAGCGGCGAACACACGGCATGCCCAATGAGGGCAGTTGGCATTCATATAGCTCATTGGCCGACGAAGTTGGGATTCGCTAGGATGAGCGACTTGAAACGACGAGTTAAGTGGCACAATAGTGGCATTAATAGAAATGACATAGAGAAGACAGAGGTCGATCTGTGGGTGCTACCGCTGAGTCTTGATCTCGCGACGACGCGCACCAGTTTGTCCCAGTCCCAGGGATGGCTCGGCCCGGCCCGGGAACCTTGGTTGACCCTGATCCGGATCCGAATCAAGATCTTATCGATCTTATATACACTCAGGTTCCCTGTTGCAAGTCTTCCCGGACCATATCTCATGTTCGCTGGCAGCCGACGTTGGACTTCCCTTTTCTCACCCTCTCGAATATTACTTCGCCCCGTTCCGCTCTTGGTCTCTCGCACCTTGGTTCCACTTAGAATATCTGCACGTTGAAGCGATCGCGGCGGCGTTCGCCTCAATATTCGTGGGCGCACAAGCTTTCCCTTTATTGTAGTACTGACACCTAGATAGATGTCAGTACAAACTAAGGGATCAAATAATAACAAGAGAAGCCATCCAAAACCGTCCAATTCCACTAAGTGTATCTTCGCCATACCCTTCTATCCTGTTTCCGTGCTATGCTCCAAAAGCAGTTCCGCGACGTCGTCCCGTCTGAGCATGGTAGCTATCTAGAATGGTGTCACATCCCACTCTCCTCGCGTGTTCACGTCTGCTCCATGTTCCAGCAAAAGCCGCACGATCTCGATATGCCCCGCTTTCGACGCCAGATACAGGGGAGTGCTGTGGTCCGCGGCTCCGGCATTCAGATTTGCCCCGTGATCGACGAGGAGCCAAGCGACCTCGAGATGCCCGTGTTCGGACGCAAAGTGTAACGGTGTCCAGTTCCAAAGATCCCGCGTGTCCAAGTCGGCCCCGTGATCAAGTAACACACGAGCAGAGTCGACGTGTCCGAGGCACGATGCCGCATGCAGCGGAGACTTGCGCTGACCACATTTGGTGTTCACATCTTCCGCGTGTACGAGGATGAGGTGCTTCACGAGCCTGCTGAAACCACATAACGCTGCACAGTACAAGCGTGTCACCTTGTCCGGTTCACTTCGAACTTCGTTGGAATGTGTGGAAAAAAGGCCCACGCCATCTTGCATCGAAGCCCAAGGCATGAAGTGGGGCTTTTGGGGGTCGAAAATATATATCAGCGAATCTTGGATTCGTGATTCCACACCCTCGAACAGGGTGTGCATGAGCCAGTTCTGGGTGGCGTAGGATGCCAGAGGAAGTGCCCGAAAACGCTCTTCGTCCTCGTTCTCGCCTAGTTGCAGAATGACTGTCAGGCAGGCCCGAGCGAAAATTGTATGTGCCAGTTCCAGGGGAATATAGTACTGGCATATGTTCCCGACGTCTGACATTTGGAGGCGATCGGATGTCAAGAACTCCTTGACAGAAAAGTGAGAAAATTGTACAATTTTCGAGCCTTCGTCGTCGATGATGGTGATAAGAGCGGAACACGTGGAGAGCACAGCCTCCTCTGAATTTTCTGGTCGCCAGCCCTCCATAAGATTAGCGATAGTCGGGCCGAAGTCGATTGCGAATATCTCTGCTAGCTCTTCAACACGAAGTGGTCGACGAGCCGCGACCATGCACTGAAAGAGCCGTGTGGCATGCTGAGATTTCTCTTTTGGGACGCCTTGTAAAATCCGTTCATACGTGCCATCCAGGGTGATCGGCAGCTCGTCCAGGACTTTCCGAATGCTCGATGGCATACATCGGCGTAAGTGTCTAGCTGGCAGAACACCCACCGAAACCTGTCCTACACCATGAACAAGGATCATGAAAAGTAATGTGAACGAGAAATCTCACATGCCGTTTGCCCGTTCCGAAAGGGTATTGACCACAAGTTCTTTATCTTCTGCTCTCCACCTCCGCATGGCGACATCTGTCTGAACGAAAGTGGACACATAATTATTGATGTCCTGCCTCTGGCCGTCTTCCTCATGAAGGGAAACATGGTGAGATGGAGTCGTCAAAGAGTTAAGAGTGGCATTTATGTCTTGCTCGGGCCGACTGGTGATGCAGACAAATAGGTTGGGATGGCTCGACCGGAAGAGGTCCCAGACGAAGTTGAGAACCTTTTCGCGAGCGGACGGGGTTCCCGTATCACTTGGACATTCGTCCAATGCACCGATGATAAGATATATCGGGACTTGTCCTGAGAGATCTATCATACTCTTGAGACATTTAGCGAGCGCAGCCTCACTGGGTTGTTCTGAGCCAACACGACATGCTTCGAATAGCTGACAAAGAGTACCCCAACAACTGTCAGAGTCATCAACGAGTTGGAAGAGGAGGGAAGCCAGCAAGCCCCGGACATCGCGTTTGGTGACATCTTTGAAATCAAAATAATAATAAGCAACGAGGCTTGGTCTCGTTCCTCGTAAGTGCTTGACATCCTCTATGATCGCCGAACTTGTCAAAACGATGAGTCTCATATTACGAGAGCCACAGTGTAATTGCATACCAAAGTACACTCTTCCCCGAGCCCGCTTAAAAACAGGATACCAGCTTAACAGTCACGGAAGGACGACAAGAACAGACATACGCACGATTGCCGTAGATCCACAACAATGAGCCGTTGTTCTTCCACTCGGCGAATGCGTTGCCTCCGATGAACCACGTTGCAGTCCCTTCGTGCTGGATGTCACATGCGGTATTATGATTGATGGAAGGATTCGGTGGAGAGAGCCATGCTCGAAGCTCATTTCGCAACTGCTTCCCTGTGTGTGTGATTCAGCCATGAAAATCGGTGTCGGAAACATCAGGGAGTAGTAACGAACGTTTTTGCCCATCCATTGCTGTTTCGACGTATGTCATAACGGCATACACAGGTTGGTTACTATGTGTATGAAGACATCAAAAGAACGGTGCGCATCGTGTTTATTCACTTTGACATCATCGTGAATGCTCTGTGTAAGCTCCATAGTTGTCTTTACGTTTCCATCGACATCGTGGACAACGTCCTTGATTGTCGTCACCTTGTCATCGACTCTGTTCGTGACCTCCAAGCTCCTCGCCGCCGCCATTAAATTCTCCTCTTTCGTGAGCATGTCCAATCGCTCAAGCGCCTGCTCCACGTCCGTCTTTCCCACTAGCCTCTTCTTAAGCTTCTCTGTCCCATAGTCAGCCATCAAAGAGAACGTCAAACGGAAAATCTCACTGATTCGCCCTTCCTTCATTTCCTTCGTCGAGAGGGCCAGAACAGAGAGAACCTGTGCCATAATCTTTCCGAGCAATAAAGTCATCTCCGGTGTGAGGGCAACCGCCGTGTAACGATTAAGGCGGAAGAGGAAATATTGAATGCGTTCGAAGGTATTGACGAGTGCTTCATAGCTTGCCACAGCATATTTGACCGCCTGAGTCAAGCGTTACACGTGCACACACCAGGCAACGTGGGAGTGGACACACCCCGAGAAGGACACCAATTCCGATGAAAATCGTCTTCGCAGGCGAGAAGACCTACAAAAAGCATGTTATGACGCCGCAATATACAGGAGGAATAAGTGCTTACTAGACCGACACCCTCCCCTAGGGTTTCTGAAAACGTGAACAGGATATTCACGATCGGGGTCAACAACACCATCAATTTGTCATCGCCTTTGCGAAATTTATCAAAGGCTATCGCTTGCTTTCGAAATACATCCAAGATCGAATCAGGAGAGTTATAACCCTCGAGTGCGGAAGCGAATGGATGTGTCCTTAGGTCTTCTCTAGTACGGGTCCTGTATTCATGTGATGCGGCCTCAAATATCACGGTAAAGTTGGAGGTGGAAGCGTCGGTTGTCTGATTGCTTCCGGACATTTGGGTGGGAACAACCGTGTCCTACTCAATTTCGACTACGGTTGGGCACAAGTTCGATTGGATTTGATCAAACCCGATATAGAAACCAGGGAGGCCACGCAACGTGCGTTGACACATGGAAGTTATGGGCACGTGCCAGTGAGGTCCAAGTACAAGTACATGCTCACAGCGAACAAGAGATGTCGTCTCTACCTACGGTAGCATACACAATCATAATTCATGCATGTGAGGAATGGAAAGAAGAAACCGTTCGGAATCTGTCATGACGAGAACGTTGGGGTACAACGACGAAGTGAGAAATGGGGCGTAGGGTAGGTGACGAGCGACGGACGAGCATCCATGGCGATACTAAGTAGACATCATACGCACCTTTATCCTGGGACCCGAAACATTAGGGAACTCATCGTGACGTGACCTAGTGGGCCCACAGCTAGATCTTGTAAGTCACTTCAATCTTCGCCGACCGGACATGGTTCTTCCACCCGGGAAACCTTTATTAACCAGTAAGAGATCCAAGCCCATCACAGAGAATCTTAGAACACGCACCTAGCTCCAGCCCATATGGCTAATGAGTCCCCCGGCAAAAGGGCATCCACAGTTTCGTTACTCGTGTCTAGAACAACTTCCGTGGCCTGCCAGTCATTCGAAGCATGTATGTTGGTGTATATCCTCCACTCTGGTGCAGGGATACCCCCGGATGTGTTTCGAACAACACCCAAGTCGAGCCATGTCCACGAATTCCTGAACGTTCCTCGGTCTTGCGCGTAGCTGCTCCAGCCTTGATCATGGCTCTCCGTCTGGATGAGCACGCGCGATATGAAATCAGGACGCTGGATGGGCGGGGAGACGACGACCTGTCGGCGACCATCCGTCACTGTGAGGGGATTTTCAAAGTGATGGGATGGCAAGATCGATATCAGGCGCGGGTAATACTCTGCAATGTGCAGAATATTGTCCGCAAGTTCCAAAGGTAAGAAGTGGCGGAGGACGTCGCGGGTTTCGATGACATCTTCGTGTGATGGGTTGTGAGGAATCGGAAGTTGCGGAACTGGGGCAGATTCCGAGGGTGGTGTCATACTTGGTTGTACAAGGGACGCTACACGAGTAGAGGTGAGGTTTGGCCAAGAGATGACAGCGGTACATACGAGAACTGGGTCTTGATGGCACATTAGGCGGTCTGAGGCCTGAGACTGGGACAGGACTAGGACTCCTACTGGACGCTATGCGAACGGAGGTGAGATTGGCAACAAGGTGGCCATCGGTACATACGCGAACGCGACATAGGCCCTGATGGCGCATCAGGTGGTCTGAGGCTTGAGACTGGGACAGGGCTAGGACTCCTACTGGACGCTATACGAACGGACGTGAGATGGAGATTGGCAACAAGGTGGTCATCGGTACATACACGAACGCGATATAGGCCTTGATGGCGCATCAGGTCTGAGACTTGAGGCTGTTTGAGACCATGGAACTCGAGGTCTAAAAGCTTGAGGGCCTAAAAGTGGTTGTGGGAACGAAGCGGGCTGGGTGCCATCAAGACTTGAGTTAGCGCGGGAGAGGGCGGGCGCGGAGAGCGTATTGGGTGATATTTTCGGGGAAGGTTGAGGAGAAGGTGTTTTCTTGGGAGTAGGAAGGGTCGGGGGTGCTGCTTTACGTCCCAAGGTGGTCGTGATACCCCAACCACGACGGGTGAGGAAACGGCGCGCTACGAGAAACGTGACTACGGCAAGACCTATCCAAACTGTGATCAACATTCCGGGCTTGAGTGCTTTGAGTATCGGTGTCGGTAATGGGATGGATGAGAGTTGACTAGTCAACTGTTTACTGGACTGGTAGTTCGGTTAACGACCGACGGACGAAAGTCGGACGAATTGGAAGAGCCTGGAAGGTGGGTTCAGGGACCCAAGGATGACTCAGAATGTGATCTTGACGTGACGTACGGTGCTCAACACACGACGGCTGCGGACCTCTTATTTGACAGTCAGCATTTGTATTTTGCACCAACTCGTAATGAAATCGGCACTGGCCTGGCCCAATCCGTTGGTCTTCGACTTGTGAGTGTGGGAGGAATCTCTCGGAAGACCTGGAACGCGGACAGTTGGGATGGGACGCGATGGTGAGGGAATAAAACCCGGAAGAGCGGCACGGCTAGGCCGTGCGAAGAAGAGATGACGCTACTACAGTAGGTAGATCGCTACAACAAAAGTGGACAGAAACTAAACGCAGTCCATGGGAAGAAAAGGCTGAGGTTCGGGGGGTAAGAAAATTATCGTACTATAAGTAGGCGGAACTCTATGTGCCTACGTGTACAAGGACCAAACAGAACTGTCCTGAAAATAGTAAAGGAGGCAAACAATTGTCTTTCCGTGGAACGCGAGAGAGCACACGATTTTTACCTGTCTATACGTTACAAGATCAGCCCCATCACCGGCGCAGCGTGTGGCCAACCACTAACACGCCGCGCGCTGATCTAATAATCGAGAAGAGCCGGGACAAGCCGGGCCGGGAATCCCTTTCTTTTACCACCCTCGTTTGATTGCGTCGATGGAGGCAGAAGAGCGCATCCAAGCCGTCTCGCAGTTCCTCCTACAGTCTCCTCCGGGGGAGATAAACGACGTCCTGAACGGTACCGTTAACCTCCTATCA
>Ga0307510_10010783_pt1 | contig 10868 bp, 7 predicted proteins | sample 12_EM_MG_FD_207224 | JGI IMG/M metagenome (GOLD analysis project Ga0307510, IMG submission 207224) | Populus trichocarpa ectomycorrhiza microbial communities from riparian zone in the Pacific Northwest, United States - 12_EM | ecosystem: Host-associated > Plants > Roots > Unclassified | place... | reverse complement strand
ATGAACCTTGAAAACCATTGCTATAGAAACAACGATTTAAGTCATAGATAGTCACTCGTAATGTATTTCTGTTTATTATTTCACTCCCTGAATAAAATACCACCTTCATATTGCACTCATGCTCTACGGACTTCTTGAAAGTTAATGCTACAGTAAATTTAGCTTAAATAAGTTAGTTAATGCTGTTACAAAGTGGATCATATCATGAAATTTGGTAAATAGAAGCTAATACCAGTGGTTGTCCGGTCAATAAGCATTGATATCAGTTCGCAATGTGAATCAAGCAGGAAGAGGAAATTTGAAAACAACGTGTCGATAGAGAACTCTCTCTTGCCCTCGTAGTTTAATAGTACAACTATTTAAATAGCCTATATTTTGTATCTGTGTTTCTGGTATCCATCTACTCCTCTCGATACGCTTCTGAAGATATATACTACCATCAATCAAATTCAGATTACCAATCAGTATCTTTTCTTATATTTATCTTTATCTCTTTTTCTTTTAAGTGATTCAAAATCTATTCTACTTCAGACAATGCCTACTACCCCACTCGAGCTTGGTGAACTTTTTCCAAGCTTTTCACAGCTAAAGAAGGCAGTTCAGGATTGGTCTGTTGCCGATAAGTTTGCCTTTCGTATGCATCTGAAGGATAAAGATCGAGCCGATTACCGATGCAAACTTTCAACACCACATCCCACACCAGCACTTGAGAATGCAATTGTATGCAATTGGAGAGTTTTTGCAAGTCAAACAAGAACAGGAGATATTAAGATTAGCCGCCTGATCTCAGAACACAATTGTCTCGGAGCAGCAATTCCACTTCGCTCAACCTGCAATACCCAGTCCTGGCTTACTCGACAGATTCCTAAGCACTTAGTTAGTACACGAAAGACTACACCTCGAGAACTTATTGACACGGTTCAGCTTCATTATAATGAAGAGGTCAGCTATCAGGCTGCACATCGTGCATGTGCAAAACTCAGCAACAATACAGTCGACTATGAGCGTGATAGTTACCGACAACTACCAGCCTACTTAGCACGTATTCAAGAGGCCAATCCCTGGGCATATTTACGACTAGATATGATACCAACAGGGGAGATCGATCCTTCAAGCCAACAGCAACTCTTGCAATTTCGACGTGTTTTCATATGTCCTGCTGAAGCACAACTCTCCTTTCAGCAATGTCGACAATTTGTTGCAGTTGATGGAACATTCTGCAAAGCCCGCTATATTCAAACTCTCCTCCTCGCGGTATCGATCGATGCCAATGGTCATATTGTTCTTCTTGCATGGGCTATTGTTGAAGGAGAAAATAGCGACTCTTGGACCTGGTTTCTAAATCACCTGAAGCATGCGATCCCACAAATCATGACTGCAACGATTATGAGTGATCGTGATAAGGGCTTGATTAATGGAAAGGCTATCCTTGGTGAAGGAATAGTTCAGGCTCACTGCTGTTTTCATATTTGCCAAAACTTTAAGGCTAAGTTTGGAACCCGACTCACCGAGCAACACTTTTGGGGAATTGCCAATGCGCGATCTGAGGCCGTCTATACAACAAGGTTACTGGACCTAGATGCACAGAGATCTGAGGCTGCCAATTACCTTCGTGGAATTGATACACGGCTCTGGGTAACTGCATTCTTTCCTGGTAAAAGATATGGTCACAATACTTCAAATATTGTGGAATCATATAATAAAAGTCTACAATTAGAGCGCGAGCTCTCAATTGTAGACTTGTTGAATGAGATTTGGCATTCTTCGATGGCTGTTCGTTTTAAGCGGCTCCAGCAGGCTGAAACAGCTTTAAACGGATATCCCTTTACTACTATATGTCGAACCGAGGCCGAAACTAGTCGACTATGGGCACAGAGTAATCGGGTCCGTGTTTCAACCGCTACTGAAGCTGAAGTAGTCCAATGGGTTCCCGGAGCTGATGATCATATGGAAAAAATCCATATTGTCAATTGTATTATATTTTCTCCTTCTTTATAACTTTAAAAACGACAAATGCTAATTGTTTTTCTCTTTAGTGCTTACAAAATCATGTACTTGTACAAGATATCAGGAGAATGAAGTTCCCTGTTCACATGCTTATGCATTTCTTCTTCATTTACACAAGGCTCCGATTGACTATTTTCCCTCGACCTTGTCCATTTCAACATGGCGGCAGACATATTTGGAAAATTGGAAGCCGGTGAATCTTGAGAATTTAGCAGATAGTGCAATCAGTCCTCCAACCACACGGCGGCTACCAGGTCGCCCTAAGAAGAAACGTGCTCAACGTGGAGAGCGTGGTCTTGCAGCTCTACAGTATGCTCGACGTATGCATGGGGAGGTAGTAGTTGAGGATCGCCGTCAACGATGTAGAAATTGTGGTAATCTGGGTGGGCATAATGCAAGAACCTGTACTTTCCAAGCTGAATAGTATCTTTTTTTAATTTCTCTTTCTCCTTTAATAGTACCTATTTTTTTTTTCTATTTTTTTCTCTTTCTGCTTTCATATCCTCTATTTCCATTTACAGTTTATTGATCTAATTATTAATTAGCGCCTGGCAAAAGGGTCTTTGATTTAATTTTGTTTCTATTTTTAATTGGTTTTAGGTGTTTTGACCGTTGTCTTTAAAAATTGTGGTATCGGGGATAAAAGTACCATGTTTCACTCATATTTCATGGTATATGAAAGGTTTTCCCTAATTTCTACTCAGTAGTCTACTATGTATTTACGTTATTAATTTATTTTTTTGTTTTCATACTAGTAAGGCTGGTGAGGGAGCGCTGTTCCCACGTTAGTTAGTTATGAGCGCGATCATGAGAGCAAGAGTGAATGGAAAGAAAGTTTCCTCCTCGGTTGCACGTTGATTCAGTATTTTGTGGCCGTAACTCTTGGCGTTTCAGCAGCTTATCTTATCTCAATCACATCTTATCACTCGAAAGCCTGCAGATATCTGCTGCTGGTATCCCCTGCAGTGTTGATGGTGCCGAATTTCCCTACATCGTGATAAAGAGGCACTAGCAAGATTATCGTATTTCTCTGATTGGTGGATTCCATCTCATAGCTGTGTAAATCTATCACATGACTCGGGATGTTGGTTAGTAAATCTCAACCGGTGCATTACCTAACAGCTGCGGACATCGCTCTCATATCAGGTTTAGTGCTCCTGTGGATGGAAAAAGATCTGCATCATAACTTAGCCTGAAATGCTTTGATATCACTCGATTGACATATCTAGAAAGGTGGGAAGCTAGTTTTTTAGTTTGCATTTTAGCGCGATGTAGGGGAATTCGGCACTATCGATACTGCAGGGGATAAGGTTTCTTTCTCCTCTCAAATGTTTCTTCTAAGTCTCTATATTTGTTCTCAAGCCGGTTACAAATTTTGTCTTCTTTTCACTTTCTTTATTATTCCTTTTATTCCTATATACTTTCTTTCAATGCCTTTGTTCTTTGTTGCGGAAGTTTGGTGGAAGCGGAATCAAGCCACCTGACTATATAGCCTGCTTATATCTTTCCTATCATTCTTGTAGTAGTTGGTGGTAATCTATGATCTTGAATGTCAGCTATTATTACTTCTCTGTCGAAGCGATTGCGCTTTGCTACATCTACAGTCCAGCCAGGCGCGCTCAGATAGGCCCTGAAAAGGGGCCCAAAAAAAAGCCCAGGTCGGGCGCGCTAAACTCCAGGCCTAACCGGGCTAGCCACTTACGAACGCTGACTATGGTGGTTAGGAAACAGAACAATATCAAGACTGCAAAGGATTCGCAGGAGAGGAGAGAAACGGTGTAAGACGACGAAACGCGAAGGAAAATCAAAGAATAATAGTTTCTGGAAACGTCTGGGGAGTAGTGCGGATGGAGTGAAGATAGGGGAAGACCATGGTGGGTATTGCGGAGGAAGGGTTTTCTCGTTTTGTAAGGTCAAGTTTGTGGATACTGTGGGGCGAATACCGGGTTTTTCATACTCTAAATTGTTTTTATTTCTTTCTATGTATAATACTTTTATAGTTTTATAGCGCAGGTAGTGGTGGATGGCATGGCTGGAAGGGTTGTCACAAACTTGGAGATTAGGGGTAGGGTTCATAGGGCTTGTAGCTATCGCGGAGACAGGGAGAGAGACGAGAGCGAGAACAACCACCTTAAGGAGTGAGGACTTTCCGTATCGTGATCCTTCTTTTGTGAACTCATCGATTTTCATCTACGTGCTTGGCGAATCCCGATAGTGTGTGCGGCGATAGCCTCTACCGGTCTTTTCTTTTCTTTCTTTTCTCTCTATGATTTTCTGCGATTCGATCATTTACTTCGGCAAGAGAAGTATTTGCCTTTCAGACGGAACTTCCGCTTGTACCTGTTTGTCCTTTTCAATGCATAGGACACATCGGGAGACCTATAATAGAAAGAGTAAGCACCCCAATACACTTCTCTACCGAACGTAGCCTGATTTTATGTCTTTGATAGATAATATCCAACGCACGCTAAAAATAAATATGAAAAAAGGTTCACGAATATGTTAACTTTTGTCTGCAATCAGCGAAGGTGAGATCTTGTGAAATAAAAATTCCAATTTTTGGTGCAAACTGGGGGGACGCGGGGGGGGGGGCGGAGGCGACATTTGTCACTAGGATTGTCCTGTGCGTTGCGGATCCGATTTTCCCCCCATGATCGACATAGCCTAACAGAGTACAGTGTTCTATTGTTTCGCATCCAAGTATGATGAATCACGCGTAGGGATCCGGAATACTTTCACCACGGATGGCTAAAGTTTCGCATTGATGGAATGGATGTTGGGACAATTGAGGGATCATGGAATATCACTCACATTGAGAATCTGGGTAGCTGCTTGAGCCTCCGTCTCTATCCGGTATGGCCGACTGTGGAGTGATACGTCAGCCGGGGATGTGGCGGTGATGCGGCGAGTGAGGCCGCGCGAAACGGGGAAATCCTGGCAGCGTCTGTCCCTTATACATAGTCTGTGTTACCGCCCGCCCCTCTCACTCTCTTAATGAACCCTCCGCCGTTTCAACTGTAGCAGAATACGGCTTCAATGACGAGGTCCCAATTCGGCCTTGATAGCTAATATCACCCTAATAACACATGCTAGAAATGTCTCTATGATAGTTTACTTCGCATCATAGTTCATTACGCCTCAACACCTGATTGATTCTAACACAACTAACCCGGCTGAGCTGGTATTCAAGTTATCGGTGATACAGGAGAGAGTGTGTGAAGGGAGAGTTAGGGAACAAGGGAGAAATAGTACAACAAAATAAAGGGGTGAGCAAGCAATTGCCCTAAGGGGAAAACCAAACACAATAAAGGAAAACTAGAAGAGATCGACCGGATCTAGTCAGAACAATAGAACTAGGTCACCTCAACAGCAAGAGACCACAGCGCTTCTTAAGGACACGCTCGGAAGTCTCTACCCCACAAAGTGCGACAGGCAGTTTCAGGCGGAAGTGATAACATATGTACATTCCCCATTCAAAAGTATGCCATCATGCGGGGTCTCGGGCCCTTCCACCTCCGCTTTGTTTTCGGTTTGACAGGCTCCGGAGGTTCTAGAAGCGCGATCACCCTCTTATGGCCCTCCTTTTGCGCAGACATGAGAGGCGTCAGGCCGCAATCATCAGACTTGTCAGGGGTTACCTCTTGTCTCTCGAGGAGCATCTTCACCACACCGTCATGCCCACGCGCAGCAGCGGCCATGAGGGGTGTTTTCCCTTCATTATCTTGCTTGTCTGGGTCGACCTCTTCTCTGCTGAGCAATATTTTCACTAGTCCCTCATGCCCATTAGAAGCGGCACGCAGCAGAGGGGTTCGGCCGCAATTGTCTTGGCCGTCGGGATTGACCTCTTCGCGCTCGAGCAGTGCTTTCACAATTTTCTCCTTCCCGGACCATATAGCCTTCGCGAGCGGTGTACTGCCATCGTTACACGGTTTATCGGGGTCAACCTCGGCTCGTCTGAGTAGAACCTTTACCGCCTCGACACGCCCTTTACTAGCTGAATATGCGAGAGCCGTTTTGCCGGTATGATCTGCCGTGTTGGGATCGACTTCTTTCCGCTTGAGTAATAGTTTCACCACTCCCAGATGCCCTCCTTGGGAAGCATGTAGGAGCGGTGTTTTGGCCTGATGATCTGGCTTGTCGGGATCGACCTTTTCCCACGCGAGCAGTATTTTCACTACCCCCTCATGTCCTTTCTGAGAGGCATATGAGAGCGGTGTTTGACCATTATAGGAAGCCTTGTTAGGGTTGACCCGTTGGCCTCTGAGCAGAATCTTGACCACCTCCTCACGTCCACACCAAGCGGCATACAAGAGCGGTGTTAGGCCATCCTTATCTTGCTTGTCTGGGTTGATGTCTTCCCGCTCGAGCAGTCGTTTAACCACCCCCTCGTGTCCATTCTCGGCAGCATACGAGAGTGCTGTTCTGGCGTACTGACGACATGGCTTGTCAGGGCAGACCTCTTGCCGCCGGAGGAGCATTTCCACCACCCCTTCATGACCACTCCTGGCCGCATAGGAAAGCGGCCTTATGCCTTGACCATCGGGGCAGTCGGGGCTGACTTCCTCGCACATCAGTAGGGCTTTAACCGCCCTTTCATGTCCAGCCCGGGCGGCATGTGCTAGTGGTGTTTGGCCGTCATACTTTGGTTGGTCAGGGTCGATATCTTGCCGTTTGAGCAGCATTTGTATCACCTCCTCGTGTCCATTCTCAGCTGCATGCGAGAGTGGTGGTTTGCCACAACTGCCCAGGTTGTTGGGGTTGACATTATTCAATGCGAGCAGCATTTTCACCACTCCCGCATGCCCGTTCCGAGCAGCATGTGAGAGCGGTGTTTCGTTGTTCGCATCTTGTTTGTCTGGGGTGGCCCGTCCCTGCTCTAGTAGTAATTTCACCACTTCCTCATGTCCATTTTGAGCAGCCCACATCAGGGGAGTATATCTCCCAAAATGCCCTTTGTCGATACCAGGAGAGTGCATGTCTATCAAGGCAGTTACGAGCTCAACAATTCCAAAGAAAGATGCACAGTCGAGCCCAGTGAACTGGAAACCTGCACGAACATACACAGAGCTATATTTGGGCTGTCCTAAAAGTAATTTGACAGATATATGGCCATCATACTCTTGAAACATCTTGAGCGCAAGTGACCTGGAGCGGTCTGAGAATTCCATTTTGGCATGAATTCCCCAGTTTAGAGAACAATATTCTAGAAAGGGAATTGCCTGAGCGTCGGGAGAGGAGTCAGATGAAAGGGCCCTGACCTGAGCGCAATTCAGATAGGTCAAGCATGACTCTGCTATTGCCGAGTGAGGCCTACCAAAAATATCCGGGCGGTAGGAGAGATACTCTTGGAGGGTAGAGTGGATCAGTCGGACACATGATCCCTCCTCATCCAGGGTGATGAGCCCTTGACAGCAGCCCACTACTGCCGAGATCGAAGGGACGTTGTCGGCATTGAAACCAAGCCCCACTGCTAGGGCATGGCAGAGCTCATCAGCCCTCAATGTCCTCTCCGCATGACTGATCCACATCAAGGCATCAATTCCGAGCCTGGATTTATCGCCACCCTGTGCCTTTATCCGTTCTATCGCCGCACCATAAGCATCTTCCAACCCCAAGTCATCTGTCATTCCCATGAGCCTTTCTTGTTTCTGGGATACCGTCGATTCTTGCAGGATTGCTTCGATGCATAGGGAGGCGAGTAGAAACCTAAGTATATCTATTAGCGGATAACGAGGGGCTGAATGGTTGACTCCACTCACGTTCCCGGTACGTTTCCTGGGGTGTTTTCCACGGTGTCTGCTTCCAAAAGCTCGTCCATGCCATCTGGAGCTATGTCCTCGGCTAGTCTAGTACGAAGGTATGGGATGATATCATCTTTGCTGGGGACCACAGATACACTTACCACTCGCCCAGAAAGATACTCTTCGATCTTAGCCTGAATATGGGGTCTCCCTGTCACGAATATCCGGGTGCCGGGGGACTTCTCAAGGATTTGTTTCAATGACTCAAGAACCTTGGCCAATTCGGCCCCCGCACATTCGTCAAGGGCGTCAATGCACAAAAATACGGGCTGTGAGGATGTGATGAGCTGCAGTATTTGTACGATGTTAACGAGCTGCGGTACAGGTCCATGAATGGAATTTCTCTGCTCTTGCAAGCCCCTCGATATTTCCCCGGAAACGGTTTTCATTCCACTGATAATCTGCTTCAACAAGGAACCCAGTATATCGGTGGCAGACAGCTCCTTTCGGGCCGCGAAGTCAGGGTAAAAACACGTAACGGTGGTGTTTTGTCCTCTGGCTTGGTCACGCAGTGAGTCCACAACTAGCGAACTATCATCGCAGCTAGTTAGCACGAGCTGCTGGCCCCGGTGAATAACCAGTGTTACCTGATAAATGTTTTTCCGACACCAGGACCTCCGTAGCAAAACAGAACTGCATCATCACCTGCATTTTCCTTCCTTGATCGGTACCACACTCTGAATTCTTCAGTTTGTATGAGCCATTCTCCGACCCCCTCGGTACGGCGCCCTTGAATGTTACCATGTTGTAAGCCGTGCTCCAGGGGTGATAACATGGTTAAGAGTCGAGTTCGATTATCGGGGATAGTGCTGTTGTTCCATTCATAATTAGAAGAGTCTGTAGAGTAGAAATAGTTCATGCCATGATTGGGGGCATACTAAGGCATCTTCCACCCTTAATTGTTCACGGACTTGAACGGGACGGGTTATTGAGTATGGTTAGTTGATGATGATTGCGGTGGAGGAACGAAGAAAGCGGGAGTTTGCTGGTGCAAGAGTGGAGTTGCGGGTATCAGTGAGAAAGAGTTGGGGAAAAAATTGAATTAAGGGATTTGGGAAGGAGGGGCTAGTGGGAGAATTTCTCGTGGCCGAAAAGAGTGACGTGACTGCTGAACCTAAATTTACCCTATCAATAGCCCTAGCCCAGGCCGACACTAGAATCAGCCAAAATGAACCGAACAGCCCCGTGGGTGGAGCAATGCATTGTTCACACTGTCCCGGGCAACAAACCTCCAAAAAGAATCTTCGCTAGTCAGCCGCCATAATAATATTATACAGTAATATTTTCTGTTTTTTTGTGGGGACCCGAGACTGCTGGAGGGTGCACACTCTAAGAATTACTGCGATGGATTTAGTTTATTTATCCTTAAATTTTGGCCGTTCGGTTGAGGAAGGGTTCTCTGCCTTGAGCTGAGAAAGTGGTATCAGTGGTCACTAGGAAGATTACTTGTTTGTCCGTGAATCCATTTGGTTAATTGTGTCAATGAACAAGACTATCTCCAAGTGAGGCGAAACAAGTACTCGCATAAAAAACTGGCGGGGCTCAGGGAAACTGACTGCTGATGGCGCAATTCTTATATACCGAATCCCCTTCGTCCACTCCCATGTCTCGGGATGTTATAAAAGCTCGTGAAATTCGCTGTGAGCTCGGTCATATTCGCATTTAGAAAAAGAGTTCCTGAGAAGGACTAGTGCTTTTCTCTCACGGTATCTAGTTTGAGCAACTCGACCGTATCGGATCTCGTTCACCGGCATTCGCACCCCTAGTTAAGCCTATTCTGGGCTGATGTGATGATTTACTGTGGTACCCGCCGACATAGCGGCTTTCAAGAGCTTTCAGTACTCGAATATACTCCCATGAAACTCTCTTGGCTCCGGATCCCCACGTCACGCTCCGAAAAATAGCCACTGCCTATTCTTTGCTCCTTTTATGTGACAGGCAGGCACCCCCTACATGTGGCAGCCTGCTGGTGTATACCCACGGCCGTTCACCTCTTATTTCGGGTAAGCACAAGGCATGATGCGGCAGTGAATGAATAGGTCAGAAGATTCAGCTGGCCGAGGATAAATGTCAGAAGAAAAAAGATTCTATATTAGGAAGGATATAGGGAGGCTGATTCATCTATTTGTTCTTTTTGATTTCTATCTATTGCGCATCCACAGTCCTTCCACCCGTTCGCTTGCGTCTCTGTCAGTCATTCGCTTTTCAGTCCTTTATTATCTTCATGATATTGGTGTCTTCTAAAATTCTTTGATCATTATAATTGCTCTCAACTATTAATGATCTAGTGGTCAATTATTGACGATTGGATTCGCGGCGCTCGCCCCCAGTTTTGTTCAAGATGCTGCTCCGTAAAACACATACTCCCTAGTGATGGGCACGATCATGATCGAGCAGAAAATTTAGCCCATGCTCGAGCATAAATCGTGCTCGAGCACACCAAAAATTTGTGATCGAGCATGATCGTGCCCATCACTAATACTCCCCCACATTAACCACCATATCGGTTTCAGAAGCCAAGGGTTGATGTAACCTCTGATAGCCTTATCTACCGTAAGAACCAGAATAACCGAACCTCGCTCGAGGGCGTTGTAGTCGCATTAGCGATTAATGTCGAGTACTTGTTCTTTTTCTCTAGTCCTAAGCCGGCGGCTGAAGAGATCAGTTTTTTTCGCTGTGTTCTCTCCGCCTTATCTAGCAGGGAGGCTGTCGGATGTCTCAACTCGAGATTCTATTATTCCGGTCGTATTGTATGAGTAACAAGTGTACAAAGCACTGATTCTGTTTTAAACCACGGAGGATCTCTCACTAAACACCTAAGGAGTAAGAAACATCTTTGTTGAAATCTACCGGCAGCTAGGGAAGGGCACACCACCCACCCGTTAAAATACCAAATCGGGCTTCCAGTACGATAAATATTAGTTCCCAAGTTTACCTTTCATGAAATACCTAGCTGGCGCAGTGGTTAACACTCCTGTCGCAATAGCGGGAGCCCAGGAGTTCAATCCATGCTGACAATCAGTTATTATTGAACAATCCGTCATGTAGGGCAGGAGAATT
>Ga0307510_10010782_pt1 | contig 10868 bp, 6 predicted proteins | sample 12_EM_MG_FD_207224 | JGI IMG/M metagenome (GOLD analysis project Ga0307510, IMG submission 207224) | Populus trichocarpa ectomycorrhiza microbial communities from riparian zone in the Pacific Northwest, United States - 12_EM | ecosystem: Host-associated > Plants > Roots > Unclassified | place... | reverse complement strand
AGCTTACCTTGTTTGAAATCCTAACAATTTTAGAGGTGGTTGTGATTATTTTTCAAAGTATTTTTTATGTTGAAATACATCAAAATAATATTTTTTATTTTTTTAAAATTATTTTTAAAATTAACACATTAAAACAATCCAAAATACATAAAAAAATAAATTTTAATAAAAAAAATACAATTTACATCGCATTCCTATTTAAATTACGGCACAAGTCTATGATTGCCATAGGAGGTACAGGAGTTGAAAAGGTGTCATGAAGCAATAGCTTTCTTCATTCATGCATCACAACACAATTTCTGCGTTACAGGCCAAACTTGCAGTCAATATGAACCATTTTTTCTTTTTTTTGTTATCCTTGTTCACTCTTGGATGGACAATGCTAATAAACACTTTAACCTTAAGTGTCGAGGAAAGTTGTGTTTCTATGGGAAGTGAAGTTTTCTTTTTTATATAGTCAGGGACGGGACAGGGGGGCTGATAGGAGCCAGGCCCTGCAAGAAAATTGTTTTTCCAGCCCCTCTCTTAATAATTTATATGGTTTTACCTAAAATAATAATACAACTGAAATCCTAGCCCCCCTTAATTTTATTTTTTTGGCTCCGCCCCTGTATATAGTTGATTAATTAAATTATTAAAAAGAAAGTCGATCTTTTACTGTAATGCAATACCGATGCATTGTGTAATGCTACAATAGAGTTGATTAATTAAATTATTAAAAAGAAAGTCGATCTTTTACTGTAATGCAATACCGATGCATTGTGTAATGCTACGATAGAATTCACAATATTTTTTTTTATTCTTGGAAAAATTATACGATACATGCGGTGGTTGAATTTTTTATTTTTTTAAATTTTATCCTCTCATGTCATGTTGGTATAGTTTTGTATTTTTAAATCTCAAGAGGTTGTTCTAGTAGCATTTAGCTAGGGGTTTTGGAGTTTGCTCCCTTTAAGGTCTCAAGTTCGAATCCCACTAGCACCAAATCTTTTTGGACCATCGGCTGCAGGGTTTAACCCTATATAAAAGCTAGTTCCGAACCGTAGAGACTTAGTCTGGTGCGCACAAGGTGGTCCAGGATACCCAACATTTTCAAAAAAATGTTCTATATTTTTAATATTTGTTTTGATCAATATACTCTTGAGATGTCATAAAATATTCCAGTTTTAATTTTCTAAATGAAATTTTTGACTATATCAAAGAATTAAAACAACATTGACCTAGATTAACACAATAAGAAAAACATAGAAGTTTTCATTTTTATTGTTCAAAGGGAGTGCAAAACTTCACTTTAGTCCCTAAAGTTTTTTTTTAAAAAAAAACAAATTTGGTCCTTTTTTGTTTTTACATCTCAGTCTCAAAATTTTATTTTTATCATGTTTCGATTCATAACTGTTCAGAGAAGAGAAAAAAAATCATCGAAAAATATAAAGGAAATAAAAATATTTGAGTGGTCACATTGCAAAAGATCAAATCTTGATGTTAATTGGTTCGCTTTAAAGAGACGAGTTCACTTGAGGTGGTTTTGCCCTTCAAACATGCTAGAAAAGAGTAGATCAAGACCCATTAATTTTTTTTATTCGATTTAATTTACGATTTTAAGCTCAATATATGGTGTTTTTTAGGTTGGTATGGCTTTATATAACTTTTAAGGGTATTTATGAGGTATTTTTAAATTAAAACAAGTTAAAATTTGACTTTTTAGAGTTCAAAAACACAGGCCATGACTTTTGAAACACTAGAGGTGGCTGAAATTTGAACAAGAAGATGAGGCGCCTTCTTTTTTAAGTGGACGATACTTCTTTTTTTTATTAAAAAAAATAGCACGGACAACATGTTGTCTATCTATTTTAAAAAATAAAATCAAGTGTGCGGGCCTGGACTTTTTCTCTTAGGTTAGGCGTGTAGACCCATCCTTTCAAGCCCAAAAGTGCCTAGTTTTTTTTTTTTTTGTTAAATAGCTCTTAACATTTATTTTATTTTATTAATTTTAGAAGAAAATTATCTTTAAATAAATATATTAATATGTTATTTTTATGTCATAGTCTTAAAGAAAATTTGGGTATTTTATAGCAATATTAACAATTATTTTATGAACAATTATATATTAGACTAACATGTAGATTTTTTTAAAAAACTTGCTCATTAGCATTCAATGAGAAAAAAAAAACATATATTTTATTATTGAGAGTAAAAATAATCACTTCATATTTCTTTTTTTTAAAATTAAAATCTGCTTTTATGATTATAATAAGTTTTATTTAAGAAATAATACTTATGAAAGAAAAAAACATGTTTTTGTCAAAACAAAAAAGAAAATATATGAAAAGTGAAATTGAGTTTTTTTATTAAAAATTTTTATTTTTTATCTTTAATTCAAATCATCAAAAATTTTATGAGTATTTTTAATTGGGATTTTTTATTTCATAAATCATGCTACTAATAAAAAAATACGTAATTATAAAAATAAAAGAGATTACATGAATAAGAAACCACAATTTTGATTAGGAAATACTTTTTTCACCATAATCTTATTCATTACCTTTCTTATGAATATATATTTTAATTTATATATAATTAAATAAAAATAAATTTCAAAAAGTGCTCTATAACAGCGATTGAGTTCTATAGTAATAACTACTAATCCCAAAAGTCCTAAAATGATCAAATTAATAGAAAACAAATTAATAAAAATAATAATAATGATGTTATGTTTTAAAAGAAAATTAAAAATGAATTAAAAAGGTAAGATAGGATGCAAAGTTTGGATTATTAGGTTTGTTTTTATACCAATTTTGTATATTTAATTTGTTTATAAAAGTATTGGATAGAATTATAGAATTGTTAAACTCTTCATCCCTTCTCATATCTTAGGTAATTTATTGATTAAACTGGATAAAATTCAATTAGGTAAATGTGATATTATTAACAAAACTCTAAAATTTGTGGGATTTTTCATGTAGTAAATTGCTATTGTGCTGGGGCACACACTTTGTGTATTATGGACTTAATGTGCACCTAATATTTTTATTTTTATTCCTATTCTTTTTTTTTTCTTTTATCTTTTAGGACTGAATTGAAAGTCTATTTAAGTTAAATTGTTAAGTAAAGACAAAAATAAAAGATAGAGAATCGAAATAGAAAGAGCGGAAAAAAAGGTAATAATCCTAAAATTTATATATAAAAAAAGGGTTAGGTTTGATTCTTATACTTTGCAATTTTTTTTTTTTGTCCCTTTGGTTTTTGAAATTTCAATTACGATCTAGTACTTTATTTTTAATATTTTTTAGTTTCTAATTTAAGAGATGAGAGAAAAAATCATCAGACTTTGATGATAAAGAAAGAAAATTTTGGTTAACACCGATTTAGATCACGAAAAAGTTCAATCTTGGTGTTAATGGGTTCTCGATTAGGGAAGTCTTACCTAGGTGTTATTTGGCATCCCCCTGCCTAAAATAGTAGATTTAAGCTTGGAAAGTTTTTTGATTTTGAGTTAATTTTGGGTTTATAGATTGGTGTTTGGGTTATTTAAGGTCATGTTCAAGTTTATCAAGGTGTATAGGGTATTTTATAAGTATTTTATGTCAAAATGAGTTTCTAGCATAGTTTTTTTATCCGCGCCGGTCCAAGGCAGGTTCCGGGTTTTGATCGGGTCGCCCGGGTCAATTCTTTTTTTAAATCAAAACGACGTCGTTTTAGTAAAAAAAAAGTCAACGGGTTGCAACCAGGTTTTTATCGGGTTAGCCGGGTCACACCGGGTTTTTTCTTTTCCTATTTTTTCTTCAACCCGGCCCGGTTCCAGCCCCGAATCTACCCGTCGGGCTGGGCTAGATTTCAAAACTATGGTTTCTACTTTCTAGATCAAATAAACAAAATCCTCAATTTTTTAGCTACCATTGTGGTAGGAATCTTGGAAAACACAAGTGATATGTCACATGCCTCTTATTTTTCAAAAAAATAATGTCATCTATCACATTTCCAAATAAAAAAACAAGGGTCGTCCTACGAGGGCCTAATAACATTTGATTTTTTATTTTTAATTGATAATTTTTTATATGTATTTTTTAAAATAATTTTTAATTTATATTTAAATTAATACATCCTCTCTCTAATTTATATTTTTTTTCTTGATGTCAAAAAATACATTAACAACATCCACACTTTTATTCTTTTACATTAGAAAAAAAAATGATTTGACTCGTAATTAAATGAATTGAATAAACATGTTAATACTTTTTTTATATATTTATTGATATAAATAGTTTTTAATTTATTTAATTAGATGATTGTATAAATTTTAATATATAATTAGGAATTTTTTTGTGTGTGTTAAAAAACACTGAAAAAACCAAAAACTGTATGTTCATTTATTCCGATTCACAGTAAAACACAGATTAAATAGCTAATCGGGTCAAATTGCCACCCCTCTACCTTACCTGCTAGAAACAGAGATGATGAAAAAAATAAAAACCCTTAGTTCAAGCACACCAGGGCCTTGAAGCCTAGAATAGGGCCTAATTTCAATTAATAAATAACAAAGACAATAACAAACGAGGTAACGACAATTTTACATAAACAACTATGTAGTTCGAGGAATCGATCTTCAAACATTCCAATCTAAAAAATGTTACAAGGAATGATATGATACTCATTAGTAACTCTCCTGTAAAGTGGTAAAATTAGGCAAACATATTCTACTCAAGACATACATTGAAGCATGCAAAACCCACCAAAGAGTGTTTACATGTCGCAGTGCTACAACCTCGGGAAAGTTTTCCAATGCAGACCAGCATCTACTAATTCATTAAATTCTGGACCAGCGATGCACTTATTCAGAAGCAGGAATCTAGAGTTGCTCTTATACCTCCCCTTCCCTTCAGTGATTTCTACAAGTTATTGTGTATATAAAAGTTTTTCAACCAGCTTTGTTGATCAGCCAATAAATGATGGAAGCCTTCCAGCTTCAAACAGTTTTTCCTATTTATACTCCACCAGCCACAAAACCTACCAGACAATAAATCTGCTCGAGTTTACTGCAATTAGCATGTTCTAACATGCTTTGGATTCCACATCCAACCAAACCAGCTGCTTTCTCCAGTTTTGAGATCTACATTTCTCCTTTTATTTTTTGCTGTGGTGCCGTGGGAAGTTTTTATTGGTGCTGAATTCTTGGAGGACTGCTGGGCACTTTCGGTCCCTGTAGATGCATCTACAATCTGATTCATCTTTTCCAACACCTCACTCATCTTGGGACGTAATTTTGGGTTTCTAACTAAGCATCGGTTGGCTATATTTGCAAGCTTGTGGGCTGACTTGAGGATGTCTTTCTGCTCAAGCCTGGGATCCACTATTTGCTTGAATTTCTTGGCGTCTGATAGGTATGGTCTTATCCATTCCAAGAGCTTCTGCTCACTCTTGGGTCGGTTTCGATCCAAAGGGCGCCTTCCTGTAATGAGTTCATAAAGGAAGACCCCATAGCTCCAGACATCACTTTTGGATGTGAGACGTCCTGTTTGGACGTATTCAGGAGCTGCATATCCCATGGTTCCTACAACCTGATGGAAATAACCAATTGCAATTATTGCACGAGAATGAACAGTTTTGATTATAAAGAAAATGTTAACATAGTGTTAGTGCACCAACCTACGGCCAAAGCATAAAGTCTAAACTGCATTCTGAAAGGAAAAAAAAGAATGAAAAGCATAAATAAAAAATTCTATTCGGTTTCTGAGTTATTTAAAATGAACCCGTTTCTTCTATCATGTATGTGGAAAAGGTTTATGCATTTCATAGTTCTCAACCTCTATTGTGCATATTCCTTTGAGGCAAAACCCAGAATCCCTAAGACACGCTAGTACACAGAACTAAAAGCATCCTAATCACAAGAAAGAATAAAAAGAACAAAAATGCTGAAGCAGCTCTGATGCACACTATTAAACAAGCAAGCACTCAAATGAACAATTTCCCAATAGTTGTTCCATTATCTTTGGAATGGCCAGGTTTAATATATTTTATTCTGTTAGATGAGCTTATCAAGTACACTGGAAGCAGTAAAATAAGGCTAGGTTTGGGTCCTGGAGCTTGATAGTAAGCCGATTTCCATCTATATGAGCCTTTCGAACTGCATAATGCCTAGAATGCAAGGTACTCAAATCCATGCAATCACTTTATTCAAGTTATCCGCATATTGTGTTGAGATCAATAAAACTAAATAATCCCACAAGAGATAAGGCAAACTGTATGATTTTCAACTGTCATATTGATGCAGCTTTCAAAGGGAAAGTTGGGTGATCAAAAGCAGACCCAGATAAGATAATTGACTGCACAAGAAATATGCAGAATATATAAGCAACATAATTCAAGATTCTATTCCGGTAATTAGCTCAGTAGTGATGAAATTTTAGGAGATTTCAAAGAGTAAATCCCATCCAGATATTGAATAAAGGTTCATTTCTAGCATGCTAAAAGTAAGCACCAATTGGTGAAACGGATATCAAGTATTAATTAGATCACATTGCCTGAACATACCGCAGTTGAAACATGAGTCAATCCTTCAGAAGGTCCTAGCCTTGCCAACCCAAAATCTGATAGCTTGGCGTTCCACTGCTCATCTAAAAGAATGTTTGATGATTTGAAATCCCTGAAGATGATCTATGACAGTCAATTAAAAAAAAAAAAAAACTAGTCAGCATTATCAATTAGGCTTGATAGCTTAACCACATATCACAGATTACCACAAACTTTAATTAATTGTTCACAATTGACTTTATGTAGAAATCCCTCACCCGCAACCACGTTTAGGCTCTCTTTTTTTTTCTTTTACAGGGAATAAAAAACTACAGAATTTTAGAAAAAAATAGCAAGCTACAAGAACAATGTTGGGGAGATGGGAAATGAAATACAACCTTGAGAAAAATGAAGCATTTCCACAGGGGGCTGCCAAATCTTAGGTGTACTGAAAGGGAATTTTGAAGCACCATACCTGAAAATCCATTTCTTCATGTAGATACTTTAAGCCACGAGCAGCATCTTGGGCTATCCTCAGTCTCATGGCCCATGGAAGAGGTTTATCTGATCGGATGGATAAATGGTCCTCAACACTTCCCTTGGACATAAATTCATATATTAGAAGCCGCTGCATTCCTCTTTCATCTTCATCCGCACAGTAACCAACTAATTTGACAAGGTTCGGATGCTCGACTACTCCAAGAACATTTACTTCGGTGACCCATTCTTTGTGCCCCTGCCAACCAAATGGTGTGAGCTAAGATTAAGACTGCTCAAAACACAAGTATAAATGCAAGACTGTCATCAGCTCAACAAAGCATCTTTCTGAAAACTGTGGGCAAATCTTGAAAAAGATTTTTGTTCTAGCAATGTAGATACCTTTGAAAGTATAGCAAAATAAATATCTTCTACAATTCTATCAATGACATTAAAAACTAGGTGTTGACATGAGGAATAAGACTTGCCTGCACCCCTCTTTTACCCAGCTGTTTCACAGCAATTTCAAGCTTTGTAGTTGGATCCTCGGTGCTCTTAATAGATCCTTTATAAACGCAACCGAATCCACCTTCTCCAATCATGACAGAACGGCTAAAATTCTTGGTAGCTGACTTAAGCTCAGAAACTGTGAACACTCTGAGATTGCTGGGCCTTTGAGACATACTAGGAAGTGAGGGCCTGACCATGGACTCTGTGCTGGTACCAGAGACATTTTGAGAATTCAATTCAGAACCAGATCTTCCTATTTCACGATCAGCACCTGGAGAATTCACAGATTGAACAGAGACTGACTTTGGAGTTTTTGGTTCATCCGTCTTGTCTCCACTGTGGAATGAAAAGCACTTCATTGCCCCCAACGAATGCGCGTAGATAAATCTGGTTGTCACGAATTCAGGAGCAAAGAAAGAAAGCCTTGATAAGATGCAGGAACCTAAAAACTCAAAAACAACAGTGTTCATTAGAAATGTGTCCACAAAATAGAATGCAAAAGGAAAGTATAAAAACAAAAGCTGCACAAAATATGATGTTCATTCTCAGGATACAGTGGATCAGATCATTAGCAATAGTTGGAACTCAAAATTCTCTCTTTGCATATTTTTGTGAGGTTAAATTTGAAAACCAACCAGAAACACCCGCAAGATTGATTTGTGCAAAAAAAGTTCTTAAAAAACAAAGAAGAAGAAAGAAAAGAACAGGACAGAGAGACAGTGCTTGTGGTTCACTTCTTGCCGGATTCAGGAAATTGATAACCAACAAGATTTCCCAAGTTCATGCAACATAAGCAAAATAGAAAACAAGAATAACCTATACGAAATTAAAAGGCATGAACAAGTCAATAACTACTGGCTCATTACTGTCTGCTTTCTTTTGATAATTTATGTCAAGATGTTTACCGTTCTCATTCTCCCAGTTCCAAGGTTATCCTTCAATGAATTCAAAATCAAGTGAGAGTGAAATCAAGAAATCAAAATTAACACTGATACTGATACAATCTATTGACACACACAATCTCTCTATCAGTAGCAAAACAGCAAGACCATCCAAATTTGCAGCAAAATAAAGCTGCAAAATCCTGGAGAAGCCGGCAAACCTCACCTTCAAATCTTCCTAGACGGGATTGCTTAACCTCAGTTCCCAAACAACGAGTAATTTGAGAAGAGACCCTTCAGTCAATGTCCCAAAAAGACCTTAATAAACTAATTATTTAGATCAAAAGGCCTCAAGAAACTAGTGAAAGTCTGCAGTCTATAGTCTATACACGGCATCTTGGTGTGGAAGTCAGCTTACCCAAAAAAAAAGCAAAAGGGACCCATGTCATTATTAAATAATAGTATTTAATTAGATACGAAGACATGACAACCTTGAAAATCCAATTCTTGCTTGCTCTGTGGATGTGAATAGAGTAGAGGGGTATTACATGGAGACGGGGGGAGGGAGAGGACAGTGTTTGAAGTCTTTTGTGGGGCATGGGTATGAGTCATCTAAGTCAAGTCGGTTTTGGATGGAATTGGCACCCATTGACCAAGCTTACCTCTTCTTTCATTCCACATTCCACATTCCACATTTGATTATGGAGTGACTAATTAAATTAAATTAATTTAAATTAATAAAAACAAAAACTAAGCGAGGGGGAAGATGTATTACTATAACTCTTCAATATGTTTGTTTTTTTTATTTTAAAAATATTTAAAAAATTATTTATTTTAAATTAATTTTTTAATATTTTTAAATTATTAATGTCAAAAATAATTATTTTTAAAAAATATATATTTTGATATATTTTCAAAAATAAAATACTTTAAAAAAACAGTAGCTACATCACCCTTAAACATCCCTTAAAACTCATAATACTATATTGAAATAATATTAAGATGAACTTATCGCTACCCAAGAACCTTTAACCAAGAATTTGGAGGTAAGATAATTATTTTACCATGATTCAATGTTATTTTTAAATTGTTCAGTGGTAAACTAGTTTTTTTAATTTTTTAAATAGTTAAATTACTAAATACCAAGGAGATAAAAAAAACGGCTTGATCCAAAACTTTTATGTTTTTTTTATTAAAGTTAAATCCCTTAATTACTCCTGGTTCAAAATTAATAAGATTATCTTCCATATTTATTTATTTTTTGTTCATCGTGATTTTTTTGTTATGTCGAGTTATCCAAGGGCATTTTGTGTTCTAATAAATGTGAAAAAAAATTAAAAAAAAATTGTTGCCTAAAATGATTTATTAGCTTCCGCTGGGAATCAAACTACCTACCTCAAAAGTCATGTCAGTCGTTAACTACTAAGCTACAACACTAAGCTTGTTACCAAATGACTAAAATAATATATTAAAATGGTAATTATTCATATGAACAATTAAACCAAACCCACTCATCTTAGTTGTATGGATATTCATGTGGTCAAGTATTTCAAGATCAATGCCTCTTGTTGCATATAAAATGTAAAAAATGTAAAATTATTATATTATTACACTACAAACTAAATGGGACCAGTGTATTATATTATTTCAAGATCAATGCCTCTTCAACTGTTTTTATTTGGTCCTTAAAGTTATCACAATAGTTCAATTTGGTCCTTGTAGTGTTTTATTTTATATTTCTGATCCTTGTACTTTTAGGTATTTATGTTTTGATACTAAAACTTTATTCTTTTCACATCTTAATCACTAGATATTGAGAAGAAATAAAAAGTTGTTGGAAAAAAAAAACAGAAAGAGAAAGATTCAATCTTTATGCATTCTAGCCATAAAAAAAAAGATTAATAATGATGTTAATGGGTTTGTCTTTAAGAAGGGAGCCCCTTTAATGAAATGATTCTCCTAATGATGACAAAAAAAAAACACAATCCATGAATTTTTTTTATTCTATATATATTTTTTAATTTTTATATTGATTGTAGGCTATTTTTTAGGTTGAAAATGAGGTTATCGAGGTTCTTGAATGTTTTCAAAGTGTTTTCAGGTGAAAACAAATTAATTTTTAGAGGTTCTAAAACTTGAACCCTGATTTCTTGGTCATCGAAGGTGACCAAAATATGTTCCAATAGATGACGTTTTGTCAATTCTATTAAAAAAAAACTATGCTGCCCACTTATTTTTTAAGTAAAAATAGGCATGCTCGAGTTTTTTCTTTAAAGTTAGGCTTGTAGGTTTGGCTTTATAAGTCCTAGTGTGTTTAGACATCCTTTTAAGCCTGGATGCACATGAGTTTCATTTATTTGGCTCTTCATTTTTTTAAATATATTTTTAAAATTAAAATCTATTTAAAAAAATTATTACAATTATATTTAAAAAATCACTCCATTATGTCATTATATTTAAATAATATTAGACTTTTTTATGGTAATATTTGCA
>Ga0307510_10010781_pt1 | contig 10871 bp, 11 predicted proteins | sample 12_EM_MG_FD_207224 | JGI IMG/M metagenome (GOLD analysis project Ga0307510, IMG submission 207224) | Populus trichocarpa ectomycorrhiza microbial communities from riparian zone in the Pacific Northwest, United States - 12_EM | ecosystem: Host-associated > Plants > Roots > Unclassified | place... | reverse complement strand
CCCTCCCACGCCTTCTGTGGGTCGCTCGATTACTTCGGCCGATCCGCCACCATCCTTCATGGCGAACTATACGGTATCCTGCTTGCCGCCCTCTTCTCCCGTCATTCTTCTGTCACCACCTCCATGCCTCTTCCCATCTACAGCGACCATCTCAACGCTGTCAATTTCCTCCGTGATGCGCTGCAACACGTTCCTCCCCCTCACACCTGGTCCTCCCTCCCCGCACGCGCTCTTTACCGCTGGATTCTCTCCGTACTTCGCTCCTTCCAGTCCTCCTCCCCACCTTCCATATCACATGTTCGCGCTCATATGACTGCGTCTGATTGCGCTTCACGCGCCAACGCTCTCGTTGACCAGCTTGCCTCCGACGCTCATTCCTCGCTTATTAGACCACCCCCTGTGCCCTTGCCTACCTTTTTCATGGATCGGTTTACCCCATATGTTCCCCCGTTTCAGTTTATAGACTCACGCTTCCCTGAACTCCTTCAGGCGCTTTTGGCCTTCCGTTCCTTTTACGACCTTACCTTCACTCCTTTCTATACTCTATCCTCCCTCTTTCACGATTCCCACGCCCCCCCTGCACATCCCTACGTACGCGCATCCTCCGCGTATTCTGCTGTAGTACAACTGTATGCTCGTTCTTCGCAGCTCCCGACCGGCGCTACCACGGCCTCCCGGTTTGGCGATCGGTCCCCCTTCTGCCGCTTCGGTTGCGACTCCTTGGAAGATCCCCACCACATTTTTGTCACGTGCCCAGCCTTTCACGACCTCCATACCGAATACTCTCATGCTCTCGTCTTGGAAACATCCCGCGCTCTCACTGGGGCCACTCTACCTCCCGCTCTTCCGCCCCACCTTGCGCATCTCGCTGCCCGTCTCTTCCAAGACGATGAATGCTGGCCGTTGGGCTCCTCTCGTTTCTTCCTCGGACTCCTACCCCCTTTGCTTCCCCGAACCTGTGAGCCCTCCTCTTTGACCCCCGACCACCATCGGCTCGTTACCCGTGTTGCGCACTCATGCCACATGTCCGCTGTCCGCCTTGCAGCACGTATTTGGGGTTTAACCGCCCGGCACCATGGGTCGGCCGCATCTTCTCCCCTGTCGCGTGAGCGTCCCCGGGGTGCTGACCTTACTCTTCCCGACCACTTACGACACCTTCTCCGTTCGTCCTAGTACACTCCTTCCTTGTCCGGTGCTTTTCTTTTCTTTTCTTTTTCTTTTTCTTTTTCTTTTCCTTTTCAGCCTTTCTCCGTTTTTGCTTCTCGTCTTGTCTTATCTCGATCTTATCTCTTATCTCCTATCTTCGTTCAATCTTTTCTCCTCTCTTGTCTTACCTAACGAGCCAACGAGGTAGTAGTTTTTGTCTGCTTACCTGAGCTGTATTACATAGCGTAGTTGGCCGAATGTAACCTCCTCCTCCACCACCACTAACCATGAACAAGAAGCATTTCTACCTTTCACAGTGCGCCACTACTTAGGCGCCGAAGTGCGCACTTCAAGTTGCGGGCATCGCAAGCCCGTATCGATGCAGATGCACGCGATTTTCAGCTTTACGGACAAGTCGCCCTCCTTCCGCAAGCAGCAGCGAGGCGCGCGTGCAGGCGCATGCCCGCAGTCACAAACACCAACCTCCGTCTCACGCGCGCCCCCGCCAACACCACCACCGCCACCAGCCTCACGGTCAAAGGTGTTTAACGGCCCGGCGCCTCTCGCTACCGCATCGCCTTCAACGTGCCGTCGTCCGAGTTGGATACACCCGCAAGCGGTCGAATCCGTTATCGTGTTCTATGCGCAAGCCCGGCAGGCGGGGGGAGCGACGCGCCACTCTCGGCGACAACGGAGAGGAGATTGATGGTCGTGGCAGTCGGGACGGGAACGAGAGTGAGTCGGGCAGCAGCGGCGGGCTCGTGAGCAAGCGAAATGTACGGCGGCCGTCGTTGCACAGTGCGTGCTGTCCTGCCGGTGGCGGCACGGGCGTCGAAGCGAAGAAGGCATGGAGCGCGTGGCGGCGGGGCGCGCGGTCAATGGAGGCGGACATTCACGTCGTGCGGGTGACAAAGGTCGGCATGGGCAGCGCACGACCGTGCTGGCGGTGCGTGGAGTGGTGTCGATGGGCGGGCGTGAAGCACATCTTCCACTGGAACGGCGAGGACGGCAAGTTCGATGTGGTCAAGGTTAACACGGCGGAGCGAGACCAATACGGAACGCATGCCGATATCCGTTTATTCGCTGGAATGGTGAGACCCCGTCCGATCATTTTCCCCCCGCGGTTCCGGGTCTTTCTGATGCTTCCTGGCTTTATGTCAGGGTTGGTAGCTCCGGCGCAATATGGTCGTGAGGCTCTGTTGGAACGCACGCTATAGTTATAATGAATTTCTGTTTCTCGCAACGGCACGAACCTACGAATCTATCAAGACACAAAATGTTTTCTTTTCACATAAATTCTGCGCTCATATCATGCCACCACTTGATATCGATGCGGCGATGTCGTTGAAGGTGAGGAGGTCACTGAGCTCGTGCATGATTCATTTCACGCATGTAGACGCTTGGCCGCCGTGCAAAATGTGTTTTGCAAATGAGAAGCACAGCACATCACAGGGGGCTCCAGGTACGCCGCCTCGAGCCGAGGACGCATATATGCATAGACCCCGGCGTTGAGAGCGAAAACGGAAATAGATCACTTCTTAACCCAACCGGCACGAGGCTGGCCTCAAATGGCTTCATTGTTCCCAGATCCCATCTATCATCATCCCAGATTCCCTGTATCATCCCCCATCATCATCCGTTTGTGTACTGGCCGCTGCGCCACACCGCGACTCGAGCTGGCCAGACCTGGTACACAGCCAACATGACCAACTTCCCATGTTCAATTGAAACGACATAAGGAAGCCCGAGGCGCCCCGCCTACTATGTCATAGTCCAGCTGAGCTTTGGCTTCAAAAAACTATAAATCTGCGTGCTCTTCTTGGGCCTCTGGTTGAAGGCCAACATCTCTCATTCAATTAAGCACCATCACTCGCTATTCATACTGCAGCATCACACTGCCATGATGGCTCCTATAGAACTACAACCGCTTGAAGCCAATCCCCGACCTCCGAACTCCTTTCCCGTCTCCATTCCGCCGCAGCCGCAGAATCGTGCACTGCATGCTACTGGGGTCAGCCTTCCACGTCGTCACATTTTCCCTCTTGCAGGTACTCATCTATGTCCATGCCCCTCTTCAGATCCCATCAGTAACCGGTACCGGCCAACTCCAAGTCCAATGGGAGGACGTACCCCCGACCGTTAACAGCGGCGCCGCACAAGGCACACTGTGGGAACCCCATCATACCAACATGGTGAACTATCGTACCGCGGACTACCCAAGTGTGAGTAATGATGTGTATATATGAGTCATCAACGCTCCTCTTAACCTCCTTGTGACGCACCAGCATCTTGCAAGTCCATATACGCATCCCAATATCGGACTTGCTCACCAGCAAGGTATCCCCGATCATATGCAGATCATGTTCCACGTAAGTGCCAACCTTATCTTCACTGCATATGTTCCTAATTGAGTCCATCGGTGCAGGAGGATCCAGGAAATGGCAATTTTGGCCGTGCCCCCGAGGACTCGGATGTTGTACCAGGCCCCACCCAAGCAGCCTTTTCTAATTCATCCCCTCACCGAGCTCCCGATGTTGGCCAGCCAGCAGCAGAGAATCCGAGTCTCCGCAGACTCGCGAGCCGTTACATCCACCATCCGGATTCACAGGTTGATATGGTCCGGATGGAACCAGGTTCAGTTGGTCGATACAAGGTGGTTATCGTACTGGAAATAGCAGATTTCCTCTGAGACGGTCCCTTGTGGTAATGAATATCATCATGCTCTCACTTCGATGGAGGTTCGTGGAATATGTAAGAATATGTTTACTTGTCTTAGCTGGCTATCTGAGCACCTCGTGTTTCGTGTTGTAATTTTTTTTTGTCCTATGCCTCATCTATACGAACGTACGTCTGGCCTCCTTCCGATGTGTAGTCCTTCACTCTACACTATATTATACGCTTGAGGACTGTGGGCCATGGTTGTTCGGCCTCTCTAGTTGTTGTCTTTTCGACAGATCGGTTTTTATACCCGTGAGTCTTGCGAGAAGGCGGAGCGCGTGAGTGAGGACTTAGGCCAAATGGCCAATTAAGAAAGAAGAGAGGATGCGCGCCGTGGCCGAACGGAAGAGAGCGTCGAAGTAACCATAATTAATGCATAATTGCATAATTAATAGATCAAACGAACACTCCAAGCCTTTCATGGGACGAACACCTCTTGCAAGACCCTTTTTACATGCAAGGGTCATCCAAATCACAACGGGCCGAAGCCTTTAACCTCATAAAAACATTATGCATTATGTTTGGATTTGTGTCTGGAATTTGAAACAAAACTGCGCCTCATATTGTAGAGGAATATTCATTCGTTGTGTCTCCCTTTCTACAGACGCCCATTGCGGCTTGCCAACCCGATTACTCTTGTGCCAACTCACGCTGCACCTCATCCCGTTGCTGCTCATCTAACCACTCAAGCGCGGCATCTTCAAAGTTCGATTGCTTTCGATAACTGAATACAACACACGTCCGACCCCACAATGACGAAAAACAGAGCTCGTCAGTTCTGAGCGCGGACACCAAAAAAGGAAAAATCACTCACCTGTAAGCGGCCTCCTGCTCCCTCACTCCACGTATCGCCGCGGCCAACTGTCTCGCTTCGTCGGGCCCCAACTCCGTGAGCGGTGTCATGTACACCCGAATCGTGAACACGATCGCGCCGCTACGTGGCAGCCGCCGCAACGTCTGGCGCTCCACGCGTAGACGCATCCTCTCTGGCAGGGGCTCGGGCGGTGCCGGGCGCGGTGCCTTGTCAAGCATGTCCTCGGGACCGTACGTACCTTCGGCCCATGCGAGTTCTTCGAGCTGCGAGGGTGCTGGTGCCGATGTGGGTGGGAGGACTTGGATAAACCAGTTTTTACGTTCTACGGGCGAGTTTGGAGAAAGGCGCCGGAAGAAGCGAGTAAGCGAAGGCTGAAGTTTTTCTTCATCTGCCACGCGTCAGCTGCGTTGTACGGAAAGAGATAATCTTATCGGGGCGACGGCGATGGAGGAGAGGGTGTACATATAGGGGATAGGGAGGTAAAAGATGCGTACAGTACGGTACATGGCCGGATGTGTGGATTGCGTCCAGTGGAAGGCCAGCTTTGTCTTCGAGACGCCAGAAGCCTGCATTCGAATGTCAGAAATAATAAGGAAGTAATAGAAGGAACCTCAAGAAAGGGAAGGTACGAACCAGGTAGAAGGACGGCGCCAGCCTGAAGATAATACTGTCCATCCGTGCCTTCGATCATGATCGCGAGGTCGTCCTGCGTGCTAAAATAACAAAAGGCACGGAATGTCACACACATGCGGAACGGGATACTGTATGACCGCACTCACAGCATCGCAGCAACCACTATTGGATCCTCCGCTTCGAGATCGTGGGTGACACCCACGGGGAGCACTTCCACCGCGACGATCACGCCGCTACGGCGCTTTGCACAGTAAACATCCGGATAACGGGCGACAAGGAACTCGGCAAGCTCGTGAACAAGCTCGCGGGCTGCATCGACACCACCCCTAACAAGGTTCGGGCGGTCCGGGAGGGTGCAACACAGTTTTGGGCCGCGAGGTGATGCGAGGCGCTCAGCACGCAGGCGGTAGTATGCTGGGAAGTCACGGTCCAGCTGTGCGGATCGGAGCCACGAGAAGGTGGGTCTTCTGGTGCCTTTTTAATTGGGTGAACGTGGAGCGCACCTCGATCCAAGATTGCCAGTCCATTGGGCGGACGCCCATCGTCACCCTATATGACGGAGGGACAGTGGCCGATGTATCAGTCGTGATCTGAGGACCATTGCGCGCGAATGCTGCGGAAGTGGGCTCACTGGTAACGGCCTGGCTTGTAAGGGCGATAAGGGCGAGGAGCGATTTGATCAAGCGCTTCGGCGATAGGCGTTACCTGCGGATAAGCAAAGCTTACGGGGGTCCAGTCTGTTGCACAGAGGGGGATGGAGAGCGGTATGGCCCGCATTAGCTCTTTTCCTTACACAGTCGTTCTGACAGGCGAGAACACTACTCACCACCAGGACGCCGATCTTTGTTAGCATCGTTCTCAGTCCCGGATTTGGGGATCGCATTCGCAGGTGGTGCTGTCGCAAGGGTGCTTCGGTTCACCTTGCCTCTTCGTCGCTGTACGATGGTCACGATCAAGGTGACAAGGAAGAGGGAGAGAAATGCAACGAGGTCTTTGGGGTTGAGTATGGGGTGCATCTCGGGGGCAGAGAATGGACTTGGATTCTCGCATAAGTCGAGAAGCTCTGATCTTTTATCCGGGTATTACGACATGATGGAGTGGTGCCGCTGCTACAGGCCGGATTTTTCATCAGAAAACAAGACCATTTCTGAGGATGTCCAGGAGCATCTTGTTTCTATTTGTTGTTGAAAGGAGGAATAGAGTATGTGTCAAAAGTTGCAGAGCAGAGCAACAGCAGTTGCAACCCACAACCCACGACGGCACCGTCCGGATGACATAGGCGGCCTGCCAAAAGAGGAATCGGTGCCGCTCCCGACACCGGCCGTGAGCAAACCTAAACCGAGAACGACGACCGACAACAACGCAGTTTTGACCCTCTCCGTATTCCTTAGTACGTCCATTCTGCTATGTCCATCCTCTTTGATTTGCACGATTATTCATAGCTTGCTAGCATTATAATGGCCTCAAAAGCTGCAACGGCCGCGGTGGTACGTCCACTCTTGCCACGCTGTCAACTCCGAATCGTAGTCTCACCCGCAACCAATGATTCAGGACTTCACCCGCATCTATTCATCCCTTGGTCTCGGAAAGGGTGCTTACTCTCCTCCCCCCCCCTCTTTCCTCCATCCCAAACTCTAATCAAACTCTCACTCGCCAGAGACCGTCGCTGCCTTGCAAGCGTTCCGCAAGCGCCACTCGGATGCCCAGCGCATCTCAGGCCAGCTCAATGCCCAGCCAACAACCGTCGACATAGCGCATTACCGCTCTGTGCTGAAAAACAAGGCTATCGTCGATGAGGCGGAGAAGATCCTACGCGACTTTAAGCCCGTCACGTACGACGTCAGCGAGCACGTCAAGGCCATCGAGACATTCGAGACCAAAGCCGTACGTTTCCCGCTCATTCTCCTCATACACATGTTTTTCTGACTTCGACCAATGTCCAAAAAAAAACTTGTTACTGCCATGCCGCGGCATGCAGATTGCCAAGGCGAAGGAGACGGAAGCGCAGATTGACGTCGAGCTGAAGGATCTCCGAGCGACACTTGCTAACATCCAGGACGCGCGTCCGTTCGAAGACCTGACGGTGCGTTTCCACCTGCCGCTCCCTTACTTATTCTGAAAGCAGACCTGACTGACCATTCGCTGACGTTGGGCCTTTGCTTGTGTCATGATCCATGAAACCCGAACTGCAGGTCGAGGAAGTCGGCCAAGCACACCCCCGCATCTTGGAGACGGTCGAGAACATGGTTAAGAAGGGCAAATGGACCGTACCAGGATACAAGGAGAAGTTTGGCGACCTCTCGCTCATGTAAATCATACCTCTCGCTATAGAGTTAGGGGGAAAAACCCTATACAAATCGCGTTGACGCGCTTGCTGAGTTGGGCAGGAGGGCCTGCCTGCTCTATATAGTTTATTTCAATTCTACTGCTATTTGCTTACCAGTGTATCCAGAGTATCTGGACCGCTGGTCGGTGAGTGAGCGCCCTCTAACGTGCACCTAACGTTTGGGCCTGCTGGGAGCTTATCAAGCTCACATGATCGCTTCCGCCTAGAAAGTGCAAATCATCTCACCCGGTGTTCCGTACGACACTCGTACGACTTGTTGTCTGGGTCATACGTTACGTATGTTTCGACAGGTGTTCCGCCCTGGTTTCCACCTAAACATGATTTTTCTTCGGTTCGGCCACCGCGCGTATGCTCTCTTCTCGTAATTGCCTACGGCGCAAAGTGTGCTACATGATCGTCCAGGCCCCGCATTACTTATTCAAACTTGGGGCACTTCCTTGTTCAAACTTGGGGCACTTCCTTTTTCAAACTTGGGGCACTTCCTTTTTCAAACTTGGGGCACTCCGTCCACCTCACCTTCTCTTTGGAACGTTCTACCAAACCTCATAATAAGCAAACACACAGAACATCATACCGCACTGTCGGTGTAACTGTGAGCCAATTACGCGGCCCACTTCCGAGCCCCCTGGATGACGGACCAGCTGGATAGCGCGAGTTAAGCACACGTACATTGATGCGGCGGCGGATCATATTCCCAGCTCAACCAGTTGTATGACCGTGTGAGCAGTTTCCCAAGCCGAGCAGAAAGTCGAACGCCTGCGCCGCGGCTCCTGGCAATTGTCCCCACTTACCCACCTACCCACTCCGCCTTTCCCACAAGGCCCATAAACATAAAAAGCGATCTGTCGAAATCACAACAACTAGAGAGCGCGAACAACCAGGACTCGCAGTCATCAAGCTTATATATTTAGTGTAGAGTGAACGACTGTACATCGGAAGGAGACCAAGAATATATTTTTATCAGACGTACGTTCGTATAGGCAAGGCATGGGGCGAAAAAAAAACACAATCACAACAAGAAACACGAGGTGCAGGTAGCATACTCAGATAGCCAGCTATGACAAGTAAACATATTCTTACATATGGGGGTACCTCCATCGGGGCAGTAACAGGGAGAGGCTGATGATATTCATCCCTACAACGGACCGTCTCAAAGGAAATCTGTCATTTCCAGTACGATCACCACCTTGTATCGACCAGCCGAACCTGGTTCCATCTGAACCATATCGACCTGTGAATCCGGATGGTGGATGTAACGGGCTGCGAGTCTGCGGAGATTCTCTGCTGCTGGTTGGCCAAGATTGGGGGCTTGGTGAGTAGATAAATAAGCAAAGGCGGCTTGGCTGGGGCCTGGTACAACATCCTCGGGGACACGGCCCAAATAGTCATTTCTTGGATTCTCCTGCGCCGATGGGCTCGATTAGGAACATATGCAGTGAAGATAGGTTGGAACTTACGTGGAACATGATTTGCATGTGTTCGGGGATACCTTGCCCGTGAGCAGGTCCGATATTGGGATGTGTGTATGGACTCGCAAGATCCTGGTGATCCACGAGAAAGTTAATCCGAAGGTTGATGGTACATATATGCAGATTATTACTCACACTGGCATGCTCTGGGTAGTCCGCGGTACCATAGTTCACCACGTTGGTGTGAGGGGGGTTCCACAGTGTACCTTGTGCAGCGCCGTTCCCAACAGTCGGAGGTACATCCTCCCGTTGGACTTGGAATTGGCCGGTACCAGTCACAGATGGGATCTGTACATATATGAGTACCTGCAAGAGGGAGAACGTAACGACGTAAAATGCTGACCCCAGTATCACGCAGTACAGGTCGGTGATAAGTTTCAAGTTGTTGCGGTTGTATATGAGCCATGGCGGTGTGGTGGAGAGTTAACAGCGGGTGATGGTGCTTAATGAATGGAAGGTGCTAGCCTTCAACCAGAGGCCCGGGAAGAGCAAGCTACTTTATAGTAATTTGAAGCCAACCCCCAGCTAGACTATGACATAGGTGCCTTTACTGTACCATTGTACATTGGCATCAGGTTGTACCTGATCGCATTCAATTGGGCGTCTACACAGGAAGCAAGTTACAAACCCACGTTGAGGCGACTAAAAGTATGGAAGACGCCCCTGTGGTTCTGGCCGCGGACGCCACACACGATTGTGAAAATTAATGTTGAGGTGATGACAAGTATAGAAGGCACTGGCACCCCTGTGTGGTTCTGGCCGCGGACGCCATACACGATTGTGAAGATCAATGTTGAGGCGACTAAAAGTATAGAAGGCACCCTGGTGGTTCTGGCCGCGGACGCCACACACGGCGATTGTAGAGGTGAATGTTGAGGCGACTAACAGTATAGAAGGTACCCCTGTGGTTCTGGAGGCGGACGCCACACACGATTGCGCCCTTGCCACGCGGCAGTATACATTTTTCAAAAATGTTCAAGACGCTTCACATACACACACCTAGGATCACTAAGGCCCTTGACTTGGAGCACTATATGTACCCCCACGCATATTACCATGTTCCCTTTACGCGTCTGATTAAAGGTGCTGACCCGAATGGTTCTGGCGGCGGACGCCACATACGATTGCGCCCTTGCCACGCGGCAGTATAAATTTTTCAAAAATGTTCAAGACGCTTCACATACACACACCTAGGATCACTAGGGCCCTTGACTTGTATTACTATATTCCCTAATCAAAGGTGCTGACCCGAAGGCAGGAGGAGGGGGGTGGAATAGGGATGATATTTTACACATCTGAGTGGTTAAGTCGCCGCTATGTACGAGGACAGCGCGCGTGCGTTTCCGAAAGCTTGGATTTCAAATTCGCAGGACCGCAGGACAGGACCCAACATGATGGATATAGAAGGAGGCTACCAAAGCAAATGGTCGAATCTTCTTTAGGAGATGAGGGACGTTTCGCAAGCGCTGCTAGCTACGCTGACTCAGCAGCTTTGTAGTAGTGTGGTCCAATCGTCCGATCTCAAAACAAAACCAAAATGGGGTTCGTACCCTTTGGTGGAACATAGTACCACCACATGATTCCCACCACCCCACCGAGGTAACCCCATCCGGTGGCACGTGTCCCTGACCTAAAACCTACTAGAGGCTAATGAGTGCTGAGGTGTTCGACCTTCGCACGCACCAATCCCCAACAACCACCGTTTCCCACACACAAAGCAAGTCTGAACACATCAGCAAAATGT
>Ga0307510_10010780_pt1 | contig 10872 bp, 10 predicted proteins | sample 12_EM_MG_FD_207224 | JGI IMG/M metagenome (GOLD analysis project Ga0307510, IMG submission 207224) | Populus trichocarpa ectomycorrhiza microbial communities from riparian zone in the Pacific Northwest, United States - 12_EM | ecosystem: Host-associated > Plants > Roots > Unclassified | place... | reverse complement strand
TGTATGCTTCTACCACAAGCAATCTTCTGTTTGGTACAACGGATACCTACGCTTTGCAAGCTGCATTTGATCCCAACATGGGCGCAGGAGTTCCGTTTACAGTGCTGATCGCACCGGATGGAGACATCCTCTACCAAGAGGTGGGCGAGCTGGACATGATGAAGTTGCGACGTGCGATTCTGGCGAATCTTCCTGAAGACAAGAGCCACGAGGGCTCGCGTACCTACTGGGCGACAAAGTAGCTGACTGCTTCGAGCAGCGGACAGCGGAATATCCACGGCGGCCTGCTTCATGTTGACACTGCATAACCAAAGGACTAGGTTTTCGTTGCCCGAAGTTTATGCATCCTGAGCCTGAGGGAAATCAATGATGAAGCGTACATTCGATCAAAAGCCCTTGGAGTTGAAGAGGTTATCGTGCCCGACACCGCTGTTCCTATTCGCTGTGGTTGGGGCCATGTGGTTCAGTTCTCCAAATCTCTTTGCTCAACAAAATACCGCGCCTGTAAGTTCGCCGTCCTCACAGACGTATTCGGGCGCTCTTCCGGGGTCCAGTGGAGGAGCCCAAGGGCAGGCACGTCGCGGCATACAGCCAGATCTTGCTCACCCGATTCTGAAGATTGGTTCGCCGGCTCCTGAATTTTCTTTGATGGGAATAGACGACAAGACCCATAGCTTGAGCGACTACTCCAGCGCCAAGGTGCTTGCGATTGTCTTTGAGTCCGATCACTGCCCGGTATCGGAAAACTATGAGACCCGCATTCGCGCGATCTACGACGACTACAAGAGCAAGGGTGTTCAACTGGTTGCAATCAATCCAAACAACCCCAGTGCGGTCCGTCTCAACGAATTGGGCTATACAGACCTGACCGATTCTTTTGCGGACATGAAGCTGCGTGCGGCGAACCGGCATATGGACTGGCCGTTTTTATATGACGGCGAGACGCAGGGGCTGGCGACGAAGTTTGGTGCGAGTGCGACGCCGCACATTTTTATCTTCGACCAGGACCGCAAACTACGTTATGAGGGCCGCATCGACGACAACCAGACGAAGTCCTTGGTCAAGTCGAATGACGCCCGCAATGCGATCGATGCTCTGCTTTCCGATCGGGAGGTGGCTGTCACTCATACGCCTGCGTTTGGATGCTCGACCAAGTGGCTCTCCAAGGCGGGGGATGTGCAGGCTGAGTGGGAGAAGATCAAGGCGGAGCCTGTGAAGGTCGACATCGCATCCGTGGAGGATTTGAAGAAGCTGCGGTCCAATGGCACCAGCAAGATTACAGTGGTCCACTTTTGGACGACGAGCTGCAAGGACTGTGGCACGACCTTTCATGATCTTGAGACGACGTACCGGATGTACCGGCTGCGCGACTTCAATTTAGTCGCCGTTTCCGTGGACGATCCGGCGAAGAAAGATGCAGTGTTGAAGACGCTGCAGGAGGAGTACGCTTCGAATCTGAACTACCAGGTGGATACCAAGAATATGAAGCTGGTGGAGGAGGCGGTGGGGGCGAAGTGGCGTCCGGGGAGTTCATACACGATGGTGATCCTGCCGGATGGGAAGGTTGTGTATCAGAAAGAAGGCAAGTTCGATATTCACGAGATGCGGCGGGCGGTGCTGGCAAATATGCCGGATGGCAGGGCTTATGCCGGTCAACATGAGTACTGGTCGGAGAGCATGGGGACAAAGTAATCCTCGGCGGTGTGAGTGTTCATGTAGTTGGCGCAATTTATGACTGCCTTGCGGTCAGGTCTTTGTTATTCATTGCGAACTTTTGGTGCCCCCGTCCATTCTTGGCTGTTATCGGCAGATCTAACCTTTCGCAAGAGATCTAAAGATCGGTCTCAAAAGAGGTACTTTCCACAAATTCCCTTGAAAAGATTACTGTTTCTTCCCCCCTGTGATGCCGTGTGGGTTTATTTTGCGGACGAATTCTGAAAGACTGTATGTATGAGTACAGCGACTGCTTCCAAGATATTTGCGGACCGCATAGGCCGCATTGAAGTTTCAGCAACGATGGCGGTCACGGCCGCGGCCCTGAAGCTGAAGTCGGAGGGTGTGAACCTGGCGGACTTTGGCGCGGGCGAGCCGCACTTCGCGACGCCGCAGCACATCAAGGACGCGGCTATCGACGCAATCCAGAAGAACTTCACGCGCTACACCAACGTGGCGGGTACGCCCGAGGTGCGGAAGGCGATTGTGGACCGGCATGCGTGCGACTTCGGGTCGGACTATTCTCCGGATGAGTGCGTTTTCACTACAGGCGAGAAGCTGGCGTTGTTCAATGCGGTGCAGGTGCTGGTGGACCATGGCGACGAGGTGATTCTGCCGGTGCCGTACTGGGTGAGCTTCAAGGACATCATTCAGTACGCGGGCGGGATTCCGGTATACGTGGAGAGCCGCGAGGAGGACAACTTTCGGGTGACGGCAGCGATGATCGAGGCCGCGATCACTCCGGCGACGAAGGCGATCATTTTGAACTCACCCTCGAACCCTTCAGGTGCGGTGATGCCGCGCGAGGACGTAGAGGCGATCGTACGGCTAGCGCATGCGCGCGGGATCTATGTGCTGCTGGACGAGTGCTACGTGTACCTGAGCTTCAACGGCACGATGGTGAGCGGCGGGACCTTTACGGACTGCAAGGAGCATGTGATTGTGCTGGGCTCGCTCTCGAAGACGTATGCGATGACGGGCTGGCGGGCGGGGTTTGCGCTGGGGCCGAAGCAGGTTATCGCCGCGATGAGCAAGCTGCAGTCGCAGAGCACGTCGAACACGGCGACCTTCGTGCAGAAGGCGTCGATTGCGGCGGTGAGCGGCGATCAGCAGTGCGTAGTCGAGATGCGGGCGGACTACATCAAGCTGCGCGACCGGATTCTGAAGGGGTTCGAGACGATTCCGGGGCTAACGTGCACAGTGCCGCAGGGCGCGTTCTACGTGTATCCGAATGTGAGCAAGTTCTTCGGTAAGGGTGGCGTGAAGTCGGCTGCCGATATTGCGTCGAAGCTGCTGAGCGAGGCGCATGTGGTGGTGGTTCCGGGCGAGGCGTTTGGAACGACGGAGCACATCCGGTTGTCGTATGCGGTTTCGCATGACGTGGTGGATGAAGGTGTGAAGCGGATGCGGGAGTATTTCGCTACGCTGGCGTAGGTAGTGCTGGAATCAGAGCTGAGTCGGACTTACCGGGCTAGAAGTTATATAGGGAGGCAGCTCTGCTCCCTATAAGATTTGAGACGTATGAGCTTTGAACAATCGATTCCGGATGTGAGTGGGGGCGTACGTTTTGCCCCTGTGATTCTGGCGGGCGGTAGCGGAACGCGGTTTTGGCCGCGGAGCCGCAAGTCGCGGGCGAAGCAGGTTCTGGCTCTGGATGGCGAGCACACCATGATCCAGCAGACGCTGGAACGTCTTTTGCCGGTGGCCGATGCGAGCGACGTTTGGGTGGTGACAAACGAGCTGCTTTCGGAGCAGATCTGCGCGCAGCTTCCGAAGGTACCCTGTCAACAAATTTTGAGCGAGCCTGCAGCGCGGAATACGGCCCCGGCGTGCGCGCTGGCGGCGTTTCTACTAGAGAAGACGCAGCCGGATACGGTGATCGGGATCTTTCCCTCGGATCATGTGGTGAAGGACCTGGTGCGGTTTGCGGAGGTGTTGCGGGCAGGGATGAAGCTGGCAGCGGGTGGAGACACGATTGTGGTGCTGGGGGTGACTCCGACGCGAGCTGAGACTGGCTACGGGTACATCGAGGTAGGGGCGACGGCTGAGGGCGGCAGCGGGATCGCTGCCCGGCGGGTGCGGCGGTTTACGGAGAAGCCGGAGAAGAATCAGGCTGAGAAGTTTCTGGCGGCGGGGAATTTTGCGTGGAACAGCGGGATCTTCCTGTGGTCGGCGCGGACGCTGACGGGAGCGATTCGGGAATTCTGTCCGGAGATGGCTCCGCTGCTGGAGAGGATTGCGGCGGCGTATGGGACGGCTGAGTTTGATGCGGTGTTTGAGGAGGCTTATCCGCAGTGCGAGAACATCAGCATCGACTATGCGGTGCTGGAACCACGGTCGAAAAAAGGTGAGTCTGGGGCGGGGATTATTTGTCTGCCAGGAGATTTTGGGTGGAACGATCTAGGATCATGGTCGGCTCTGCATGAGCACCATATGGCGATGCCGGAGTACTGCGATAAGAAGGACGCGAATGTGGTGCAGGCGGCCAGCGATGTAGTGATCGAGTCCAGGGGGAACTATGTGTTTGCGCCGGGGATGGCGGTGGCGCTGGTTGGAGTGGAGGACCTGGTGATTGTGCAGACGGAGGATGCGCTGCTGATTACGACCAAGGCGCAGTGTCAGGATGTGGGCAAGGTAGTGAAGCAACTAGTGGATACGGGCCGGGTTGCGTTGACCTAGATTTAGGGCTTTACGGGTATTGATACTAATTTAGTTGCATATAGAGGCGGAGACCTTATGGCGGAGCAGAGTGCGGTTGTGGCGGTTCCCAAGCAGGTGGTGAAGTTTGGGACGGATGGGTGGCGGGGGATCATCGCCGACGATTTTACGTACGACAATGTGCGGGTGGCGGCGGCGGCGATTGCGAACTATGTGCTGGCCGAAGAGGACTGGGCCGCGGGTGTCTGCATCGGGTGGGATACGCGGTTTGGGTCGCGGTCGTTTGCAGGAGTCGTGGCGAAGGTGTTGTCGGGTGCGGGGATTCCGGTGGTGATTGCGGACCGGGAGACGCCTACGCCGGCGCTTTCGTTTGAGGTGCGGCGGCGGAAGGCCGCGGGTGGCGTGATGATTACGTCGAGCCACAATCCGGCGGAGTGGAACGGGGTGAAGTACAAGGCGACCTATGGTGGATCGGGTAAGCCTTCGATCATGACTGCGATTGAGAGCTTCCTGGGCAAGCCATTGGCGGAGGCGAAGCAGGCCGGGGCGATTACGGAAGCGGACTTTCATACGGTGTATGTGGAGGCGCTGAAGGCTTTTGTCGATCTGAAGAAGATCAAGGAGTCGGGCTACCGTTTCTTGATCGACACAATGTATGGCTCGGGTCGTGGGGTGATTGCGGGGATCTTTGCAGAGGCTGGGATTCCGTTTGTGGCGATGCGGGGGGAGATCAATCCTTCGTTTCCGGGGATCAATCCGGAGCCGATTCTGCCACATATTAAAGAGACGCAGCGGGTGGTGGTGGCGGAGAAGTGCGATGCGGGCTTGATTACGGACGGTGATGCGGACCGTATTGGCTCGGTGGATGAGCATGGCAATGTAGTGGACGCGCACAAGATTCTTTCGCTGCTGACGTACTGGCTGCTGGAGCGGAAGAAGTGGCCGGGCGATGTGACGCGGGCGTTCAACACGACGAAGATGATGGACCGCATCGCACTAAAGTATGGGCGGCGGCTGCATGAGCATGGGATTGGGTTCAAGTACGTCGTGGACCTGATGCTGGAGCATGACATTTTGATTGGCGGCGAGGAGTCGGGTGGGGTTGGCATTAGCAAGCATCTGCCGGAGCGGGATGGACTGCTGAACTCGCTGCTGCTGGCGAATGTGATGGCGGACGAGGGCAAGACGCTGGGTGAACTGGTAGCGGCGTTGCAGGCGGAGTTTGGCGAGCACCAGTATGGGCGTATCGATATGCATATCGATGAGGCGTTGAAGCAGTCTGCGATTGCCCGGGCGAAGGCTGGGGTGAGTGAGATTGCTGGGATGAAGGTCCTGAAGATGGAGACGCTGGACGGGATCAAGTTCTTCTTGGAGAACTCGGATTGTGCAGGTAAGAAAAATGCGGCTGAGACTTGGCTGTTGCTGCGGGCTTCGGGGACGGAGCCGTTGCTGCGGGTGTACTGCGAGAGCTGCTCGGTGGAGTCGGTGGAGCGGGTGCTGAAGGCTGCGGAAAGTTTTGTATTGCAGGGGAGAGTGGATTGAACGACGTGATTTCGGCTGAGGCGGTTTCGAGCAATGCGGTTTCTGTGCAAGCGCAAGGGATTTTGTTCGATATGGACGGAGTGCTGATCAGCTCGATTGGATCGGTGGTGCGGTGCTGGCGGCGGTGGGCGGAGATGTACGACATTCCCAATGCCGAGGTGTACGAGGTGCCGCATGGGATGCGGGCGATTGAGATTGTGAAGTCGCTGCGGCCGGACATCGATCCGGAGGAGGGGTTGCGGGTGATCGAGGACATGGAGGTTCTCGACACGGCGGACATGCGGGTGCTGCCGGGGGTGCGGGAGTTGCTGGCGAGTCTGCCTTCGGAGCGTTGGGTGATTGTGACTTCGGCTACGCGGCGGCTGTTGCTGGGGCGGCTGGGGACGGCTGGGTTGCCGGTTCCTCCGACTTATATCACTGCGGATATGGTGGAGCGAGGTAAGCCTGATCCGGAGCCTTACCGGCGTGGGGCGGAGTTGCTGGGACTTAAACCGAGTGAGTGCATTGTGATTGAGGATGCGCCTTCTGGAGTTGGCGCGGGTGTGGCTGCTGGATGCAGGGTGTTGGCGGTGTTGGGGACGCACTCTGCGGAGGAGTTGAAGGCGGCGGACTGGGTGGTGGAGTCGCTGGAGGGTTTGAAGGTGGTAGCTGGGGTGGATGGATTGGAGTTGCGGTTTTCGGCTGTGGGATAGAAGAAGGCTTAACGCCGATCTATACCAATTTGGGGAGTTCCTTCGTGAAGAGGAATTCGCTCTTGGGCTGTTATGAAGATTGCAGCTGAGTAGAGATTTTTCGTGGAGTATTTGTTTGTAGAGCCTTGAGACGTGAGCGGAGTCAGGGGTAGGCGGGGATATACTTCTTCACAACCCCATCATGAAGCGCCACGTCCTCATCTTCGGTCTCGTCGGCGGTCTCCTCATTGCCACCCTCCAATACACCGAATACCGCTTCGTCATCATCGAGCACTCTGTCGAGCTCTACGGCGCGCTCGTCGCCATCCTCTTCGCGACCTTCGGCATCTGGCTCGGCCTCCGCATCACGCGCAGGCGCGAAACCATCCGCGAAACGGTCGTGGTGCGGGAAGTGCTTGTCCCCGTGGAAGCCGAACCCTTCGCTCCCAATACGGCCCGCCAGCAGACCCTCGGCATCACGGCACGCGAGCTCGAAATCCTCACCCTGGTCGCCCGTGGCTTCAGCAATCGCGAGATTGCCACGCAGCTTTTCGTCTCCGAAAACACCGTCAAGACACACTGTGCCCGCGCCTTCGACAAGCTTGGCGCCGCCCGCCGCACCCAGGCCGTCCAGCGCGGCAAAGAACTAGGCCTCCTGCCATGACCGCGTCACGCAAAACCTGTCCGCGTCACTCGAAAGCATGATTTCCACTTCATTTCTGTAAAATCATCCGAAAGGATGACGACATTCGGCCCCGTTACACCGCATTGTGACTCCATCGTCACTCGTACCAGGAGCCCCACATGAAGAAAACCGTCCTCACCTTCGGCCTCATCTCCGGTCTCATCATCTCCGTCCTTATGGGCGGCTCGCTTCTCCTCGCCGACAAGATCGGCTCCGGCCACAGCATGGCTCTCGGCTACACCATCATGGTGGCATCGTTCCTGCTGGTCTACTTTGGCATCCGCAGCTACCGCGACAACACCCTCGCCGGCCAAATCTCCTTCGGCCGCGCCTTCGTCTGCGGCATCCTGATCGCTCTCATCGCCACCGTCTGCTACGTCGCCATGTGGGAGGTCCTCTACTTCAACTTCATGCCCCACTTTATGGACAGCTACTTCGCCGCGCAGATTCACAAGATCCAGTCTTCCGGACTTGACTCCGCCACCACTGCCGCGCGGGTCGCTGCCATACAGCACTCTCAGCAGAGCTACCAGAACCCCTTCGTCAACATGGCTTACACCTTTATGGAGCCCCTGCCCGTCGGCCTCATCATTACTCTCATCTCCGCAGCCATCCTCCGCCGCAAAGCCCCTGTCGAACCCATCGCAGCTCCCGCAGTCATCACCACATAAATCAAAAGGCCGGGGCGTAAATCCCGACCTTTCGTCCTCCACCCCAACACATAGCTATTATGGACAAGCGGTTCTCACAGGAGGCAGCATGGCTTCAATCACTAGTTTTGGCGGAGTATTTTTGCGAGCGGACGATCCAAAGGCACTTTATCAATGGTACGAGCTGCATCTCGGCGTGGTGAAGTCCGAAGCTGGATCATTCTCGTTTCCTGTCCCGACGCGACACCCGGAGATTGTCTTCGCCCTTTTCAAACAAGACAATACATACTTCCCTCCGGCACAGAAGGCGATGATCAATCTCCAGGTGGACGACCTGGATGGAGTGCTGGACCGTTTGATAGGCGAAGGTGTCACCGTCGATCCAAAACGCGAAAGCTATGACTTCGGCAAGTTCGGCTGGATCACCGATCCGGAAGGAAACCGCGTCGAGCTTTGGCAACCTATCGCAACCGAATAATGGCGAGGCGGCCCCCGCTTTGCCGTGTCCTTCCCATCGCCTACCGCAGGGTCTTCGGCCTTCTTCACCTCCACCCCAAACACATAGCTCGCACCGACCTTCCCCTCGCTTGCCATCCATACTGGAGAAGATTGGCCGCTGGCGTAAACACCTATCCTGATGCAAACGTCATAACAGCCTCTAGCGACTTAGGAGTAGGGCTTCTACTTTTTGGAGGTCGGCTTCGGTGTCTACGCCTATGGTGTCGAAGTCGGTGGGGGCTACGTAGAGGGCGAGGCCGTTTTCGAGAAAGCGGAGTTGTTCGAGGCGCTCGGTTTGTTCGAGGGTGCGGTGGGGCAGGGTGGGGAAGAGGTTGAGGGCGGCTTTGCGGTAGCCGTAGAGGCCGATGTGCTTCCAGTAGGGAGCCGGGGCGGCGGTGATGCGGTTGCCGGTGCTCTGGTCGCGGTCGTAGGGGATGGTGGCGCGGGAGAAGTAGAGGGCACGGCCGTCGGCGGCGGTGACTACTTTGACGGCGTTGGGGTTGGGGATGTTCTCGGGGGTGCAGAGGACTTTGAGGGTGGTGACGTCGACTGCGGGGTTGCTGAAGGGGGCTAAGAGGGCGGTGAGGTGCTGGGGTTTGAGGAGGGGTTCGTCACCCTGGATGTTGACGTAGATGGCGGCGTCGTGGAGCTGGGCTACGGCGTGGAGGCGGTCGGTGCCGCTGGGGAGGTCGGGCGAGGTCATCTGGCAGGGCCAGGCGTGGCGCGCGCAGAGGTCAGCGACTTCGTCGGAGTCAGTAGCGATGAGGACTTCGTCGAGCTGGGGGCAGGCTCGGGCGGCTTCGTAGACCCAGGCGAGCATGGGGCGTCCGGCGATGGTGCGGAGGACTTTGCGGGCGAGACGCGTGGAGGCCAGGCGGGCGGGGATGATTCCGAGGACTTTGATGCTGGAATGCTTTTCTGGCTGCCCGGAATCAAGTATGATTGGAAGTGCTGGTGCCGTGGCGAGTTCCTACTTTCCTAAGTGGCTTTGCTGGTGGTGCTGTCCTGCTCTAAGTTTCTGACTCGAGTGGTGATGCGCTGCTTCCGGTACTACCAGACACCCAAGGGCGGTGTAGCTCAGATGGTTAGAGCGACGGACTCATAACCCGTAGGTCGACAGTTCGATTCTGTCCACCGCCACCAAAGTAGCAGAAGCGGTTGGACCGCGATTTCAGGTTCGAGAGTATCATTTTGGCAGCGGGGTTCGTCTAACCGCTGTGGCTGAGCTGTCCCTGGTTTAAATTCTGTTTGGGAGTCGTCTTACCCCTATGCCTAAGCTTTCGAAGATTCTGCTGCTTGTTGCGTCGGTTGTTCTGGTGCTGACGGTTTTCCTGGGTGTGAATGCGAGCGGTGTGAGCGCTGCCTCGGATGACCAGGATGGGGCGTACAAGCAGATCAATGTCTACAGCGAGGTGCTGCGGCACATCCAGACGGACTATGTGGTCGAGCCGAATATTCCGGCGGTGACGAATGGAGCGCTGCGTGGGCTGCTGGAGTCGCTGGATGCGGACTCGAGCTACCTGACTCCTGAAGAGTACAAGGCGTACAAGGCCGACAAAGGTGACAAGGCGCAGGTTGGCATCAACGTATCGAAACGGTATGGGTATGCAACTGTGGTGTCGGTGGTTCCGGGTAGCCCGGCGGACAAGGCGAATTTGAATGATGGCGACATCATCGAGGCGATCGGCGGGCAGGATACGCGGGAGCTTTCGCTGGCGATGATCCAGATGCTGCTGGCGGGACAGCCGGGCAGCGAGCTGACGGTAGCGGTGGTACGGCCGCGGAAGGCGACTCCGGAGAAGGTATCGATGACACGGCTGGCGGCTGTAATTGTGCCGGTGTCGGAGACGATGTATGAGAATTCGACGATTCTGTATCTGAAGCCGGGTGTGCTGGACCATGACCATGTGCAGCAGATCGAGGCGAAGCTGAAGCAGATGTCCAAGGCTGGCAATAAGAAAGTGTTGCTGGATCTGCGCGATGTAGCTGCTGGCGATATGACCGAGGCTACGCGGGTGGCGAACTTCTTCTTGAGCAGCGGGACGATTGCAACGTTGGAAGGACAGAAGGTAGCGAAGCAGACGTTTACGGCGGATGCTGCGAAGGCTGTGAACACGACGGCGCCGCTGGTGGTGATTACGAACCGTGGCACGGCGGGGCCGGCGGAGCTGGTGGCTGCGGCGCTGCTGGATAACAAGCGTGCGGAGCTGGTGGGTGAGAAGACGTTTGGCGAAGGTGCGCAGCAGAAGACGTTCGACCTGCCGGATGGCGGGGCGTTGATTCTGTCGGTGGCGAAGTACAAGACGCCCTCGGGGAAGAAGCTGCAGGATGAGGGTGTGACGCCGGGAATGCTGGTGGCTTCGAACACTGATGATGCCACCGGGGCTGATGACGATGCTGGCGAAGATAGTGCTTCAACGATAACGCATGAGGCCACGCAGCCGAAGCCGGGTTT
>Ga0307510_10010779_pt1 | contig 10872 bp, 9 predicted proteins | sample 12_EM_MG_FD_207224 | JGI IMG/M metagenome (GOLD analysis project Ga0307510, IMG submission 207224) | Populus trichocarpa ectomycorrhiza microbial communities from riparian zone in the Pacific Northwest, United States - 12_EM | ecosystem: Host-associated > Plants > Roots > Unclassified | place... | reverse complement strand
GCAGCAGCTCCTCTTTCTCTCTTCTTCTCGTCACTTCACTCTCACAATTCTCTCTCAAAACACTCTCACATAATATGCCTCCTTTATAGGCATCAAGTGCTAAACATCTCCAGCACATGGAGGGAACAATCAAGCCATAATACATGGCATGAATTATGCCGTAATTCATGCTTCCACTTGGCATTCCACTAAGCATAGTGGTGGGTGGGTCATTTGCCACAATAATGGCAATTTCCTAACATGGACTGCAAGAACCACTACGTACAATCATTTAACAGTGATGCCTAGAGAACTCTGAAAGTAGCAAAGGAAGAAAACGTTAGCGACTGATCTAGCTAGTGAAGAAGACATACTTTCTTGGAACATTTATAGACCGGTTCGTGTACAATAATATCAACAATAACAATCAAAGCCAACGACATAGCTTTAATCTGCTCATTGCAACAGTCGAAGGAATGCCCCTACATGTGGTTGGCCTTTCGTACCACACTTGTTATAAACAGAAATACTCAAGGAAACAATTATGTCGGTTGTGAAATTTACTGATAAAATATTTTTTTGTTAATTTTTTCCCTGCATCGATAGTAATTTTTTTTTAGGTGTATATCAAGAGAATTATAGTGAAAAAAAATGAATAATAATAATAATAATAATAATGTGCCATTGTTATAGATTATATTACAGATGAAATAAACTCATCGCTAATATCTGATGGTAAATTTCTCGATAATATTTAAGTTATGACCTGACGAGCAACCCCATTACCTCTCCCCCATTTCTTCTTCTTCTACTTCCATTTTTCTTTGGAATTAACAGCAAGCCCTTCTGTTTTATCACAAATCAAACTCTCATCACCACAAATCCGACTACCTCAACACTCAGTCTGTTGGTATCCCTATTCTGGTTCAATTATTTGAGATTTAAAAAAATTATATTTGCTTGTAATTTGATGAAATTGATTCGATTTTGTGACTTAGGTATTTTATAATGAAATACATAATGACTTATTTAATGAGTATGTTTCATATTTTATCAATTTTATTCTTAAGTTGAAAATTTCGATAAATATAGAAGAATTTGAATTTTTGTAGAAAATTGATTATTATTGAAGGGTATTATTAATAAAATAGATTGAATAAGTTTAAGTTAAGTCAATGTTAACTAATTTATTTAGTTCACATAGTTAATCATTACATGTTGTCATCAATATTCTATATAGGTATGATATAAATAATAAATTATCATTATTAGACGTATCTAGTTCTAGTAACATGCATGAAGTTGTAGATGATAATAATAATTCTTATAGGAATATGGTTATGGATGCGATGAGAATGAATTAAGGTTATGCAGGTTAATGTTCAATCGTAGATGAAGAACCAAATGCAGGCATGACCAGGTTTTTTGATCTTTTGGAAGACTTAGACAAACTGTTATAGGATGGATGCACAAATCACATTAAACTATTGGTCGTTGCACAAATGTTCACCATTAAGTCATATTATAAGGTAAATGAGACTAGTTATGATAGAATTGTTGAATGGACAAGAAGTATTTTACCTGAAGAAAATAGGCAGGAAGAGAACTTACATGCTGTTAAATCCATGATGAAACCTCTTTAGCTTAGGATACCAGAAAATTGACATGTGTCCAAACTTCGGCATGTTGTACTACCTTGAAAATACAAACTTGATTGAGTACAGAACCCTTGGGCATGCTCGTTATAAACCTAAAACTGGTAGTGAAAAGACTTTTGTGGCACATAGAAAATTTAGATACTTCCCAATAATTCTTAGACTGCAAATTTTTTTCATATCTCAAAAGACTATTGAACACATGACATGGTATCATTCATATGATGCGGTGGTTGGAGTTACGGTGTACCATTTCGATGGTGAAACCCAAAATCATTTCAATAGAATGCATTCTCAGTTTTTAATGGTACCGTGTAATGTACATCTTGGGTTATGTATAGACAAATTTAATCCATTCAGGTCATTTATTGCTTCTTATTCTTATCGGTTGGTGATACTCACGGTTTATAACTTGTCACGGAGGATGTGTATGAGGCTGAAATTCATGTTTTTATCTACGGTTATACCCGGTCCTAATAGTCTGAGCAGAAATATAGATGATTGTCTTCAACCATTGATTGATGAGTTGAAGTAGTTGTGGTCATCTAGGACTTTGACTTGTGATGTCTCGAGGAAACAAAATTTTTAGATGAAGACAACTTTGATGTGGACTATCAATGATTTTTCTGCATATGAGATGGTTTTTGGTTGGAGCACACATGAAAAATTTGCATGTTCATACTGTATAAAATATAACAAAGCCTTCACCTTAACAAATGGTGGTAAAATATCTTTTTTTTTATTGTCACTGACGGTTTTTGTCAACTAATCACAAGTTCAGAAAAAATATAAATGATTTTTTGTTGATAGAGTTTAAAAGGATGTTGTATTATCTGTACCATCGAGTGAAAAATTATATAACATGATATTATAAAATGATAATATTGTATTAGATTTTCAATCATGTAAGCCAAAGATTCTTGATTTTAGTGTAATCTAATGGGAACCGAAAACATTCGGAAGGTCTGAAGATATTTGATCCATGGACAATAGCGAGACACATCAGTCCCTTGCAAGTGGGGCGGTTCCATATTCTTGTTTTTATTTTTTAAAAAAAGTATAGTTTTGAAACCCGGCCTCGCGGGTCGACCTGGGACCTAGCCGATCCAGGGCTGGAACCGGGCCGAGTTGAAGAAAAAATGGGGGAAGAAAAAACCCGGTGTGACCCGGCAAGACCCGGTTGCTAACCTGTTGACTTTTGTTTTTTTTTTTTACTAAAACGACGTCATTTTGATTTTTTTAAAAAAAATTGACCCGGCGACCCGGTTAAGACCCGGTGACCCAGTCAAAACCTGAAACCCGGGCCTTGAACCAGGCCGGCCACCAGGCAGGGTCTTAAAACTATGAAAAAAAAAAACAAATTATCAAAGAATAGCGAAAAACAGAATGGGAAAAATCCTGTAAAGGAAATAGAACTGGAAAAAAAAAAAACTATGAAATGAAGGGAAAAAATGCCTTTCCGACGCGAGGGATGGTGAAATTACTGTTACTTCTTTTCCTCTATTACTCTTGCCTTTGGTGATATATCATGGGATGCTAAAATAAGTGTTGGCCTTTTTCTTTATCATTTGGAATTTGATTATTTAGACTTAACTATGCTTTTGAATCTCTCGCGTTGGAAGAGGCCATGGTACTTGAAGCTCTTGCGTCCATTTCTGTAACTGGACATGAAGGGGGCGGGCTTGATCTTGAACCGTGTAAGCTCCTTAGGGCTAGCATTGTAGAAAGAGAACCTTCAACCTCCTCTTCCCATCGTTTACTCAATCAACAACAGCAGCAGCAGCAATAATAATAATAAAAAATAATCACCTGAAGTTTAGTGCTGACATAATGGAATTATATACAACACGATTATGATCCCAAGACTAAAGGGATTACGATCAAGCTATGATCCTTATTGTAAAGATATGGAAATAATTCCCTCTGAATTGAGTAGCAATTCATAAGCATAAGTGATGTTGACAAATCAACCAGCCAAGAACATATAAACAAATTCTCTAACAACTAATTAAATGGGCACGGGGTACTGCAGAATCATGCGTATTAATCCAAACAATACAGATGTGATATGGGTGTTACAATATATATATATATATCTACCAAAAAGATTTTATTCCTCATGACTTGTCTAGAGATTTGAATCTTACAGGAAGGGAATGATCCCGAACCTATAACAATATTGTAGTTCAAGGAAAATGTTTCTTTTTTTCTTTGGAATAAGCTTGATGGATCTTTAATTATATATAACGATGAAAGCACTTCTCTTTAATATATATATATATATATATTTTTTGCTTTTGTTTATTTTAGTTTGTGGGCATATAATTAAGAAATTAAATCGTGGGTAATCTGGACGATACTGACAATTTGAAGCTAAATCAATTATAAGCAACCACAACAGATTAAAGTAGTAGAAATAAAGCGATAGAACCAATTAATTTATTACCTCTGCCAGTTTGCTAACCTTGACTAATCTGATTTCTGGCTATATATAGTGTGCAAGAGAGGGAGCCTTGAAAACATACGAAAACGACAGAAGAAAAAGATGGCTGGATATCCAGGGAGTACTGTTGAGGATGAAGAGAGCCTGTATAGTGGGAAAAAACCCCAGCCTTCTGCAACAACTCCAATGTCAGTGCAAGACTTCATACAATCATGCTTCTCTCCTTTCAAATTCACAAGAAGATCAGTGATAAATATTGCTATTAACTAGAACAAATGAATAAAACATTAATCCCTTTGTCTTCCAAATAATTTTGCAGGGCAGAGGTAGTTCAAAACGAAGGAGGGATCCAGAAGAAGAAATCCCCGACATTAAGAGAGATATTGGGTTTGGAAGACCTCTTTTCCTTGACGGTAAATACTGTGATTTCAATCAAATAAAGTGTGTATGTGTATGTATACATAATGTCTTATACATTTACGCCAAAACGCTTACCATGCAAAATGTTTCTGTGCACGCAGACATGGAGAGCATCAGTGGCTGAGCTCCTAGGCACAGCTGTTCTTGTTTTTGCACTGGACACCATAGTCATTTCAACAATTCAGACTCAGACAAAGACACCCAACCTTATATTGTCAACCCTTGTTGCCATCATTGTCACAATTCTCCTACTTGCTACCTATCCCATTTCTGGTGGCCACATTAATCCTATTGTCACTTTCGCCGCCTTACTAACTGGCCTTATTTCCATCTCAAAAGCTTTTATCTATATCTTGGCTCAATGCGTTGGTGGCATTGTAGGTGCACTGGCACTAAAAGCGGTGGTCAACAGCGAAATTGAACGAACTTTCTCTCTCGGAGGCTGTACCCTCACCGTTGTTGCACCGGGACCAGAGGGGCCGACTGTGGTAGGCCTGGAGACAGGACAGGCTCTTTGGCTAGAGATAATTTGTGGGTTTGTTTTTCTTTTCGCTTCAGTGTGGATGGCCTTCGATCATCGCCAAGCCAAGGGTTTGGGCAGAGTTAATGTTTTGATCATCGTCGGAATAGTACTGGGCCTTCTCGTGTATGTTTCTACCACAGTCACGGCTACGAAAGGCTACGCCGGGGCAGGGCTGAATCCAGCAAGGTGTTTGGGACCAGCCATTGTTAGAGGGGGCCATCTTTGGAATGGGCATTGGGTGTTTTGGGTAGGGCCAGCTATTGCTTGTGTGGCATTCGCCATATACACAAAGGTCATTCCAAGCCAACTTTCCCACACCATGGAGTAAAACCTAACTGAAATTCAAGGATTCCTTGGGCATAAAGTTATGTTCAAGTTTGAAAATAATGCCGAGAGATAAATTCTTTTAATGTTGTTCACCTGTTCAATAATTGAACAGGTTGTAATAATGTATCATTTATTTGTCAATTAAAAAATAACTTGTAATATTTTCTTTCGTTGTCTACAATGTAACAAGTTTTAATGCGTAAATTATGAGTTCTACCTTTTTTTAGAAGCCATCCGGGGGGCTAAAAAGGCTTCAAAAAAATTGTAATAATTATTGCATTAAGACATCCGGAGGGAAAAACAACAGATGAAGAAATCGAAAACCTCTCAAGCACTAACCCGCCTGTATTGATCGTAAAATAACTCTAAAATCTCAAAAACAAAATATGGGATGTATTGCTTCAAGAAGGAACAAACCATGGAATTGCATTTATATTAGAATTTGTTGCATATTTCCCTTTCAAAAGCTTTTTTCATTAGCTGCTAGATGTGGTAAACAGCCGAATTGAACTGTTTCACCATGGGCCAAATGGTCCGACTGTGTTTGTGCTGTTAAATTTTTTATCATTATCGGAATTGTATCGGGCCTCTTCTTGTTTCATTTCGACCACTGTCACAGCTATGGCGGGGCAGGGCTAAATCCAGCAACGTGTCTGGGCCCAAAAACTGTTAAAGGGGGTCTTCTTTGGAATGGGCATTGGGTATTGTGGGTTGGACCAGCTTTTGCTCCATACACAAAGCTCACTCAACTTGAACATTCCCACGCGACAGCATAGACTTAAACAATTTTCATGAATTCCTCAAGAACACGAAAAAGAAAGGTTATGATGTTCATTTTGGAAAACTGAATTCTGTAGATGTTTGTATCTGAATCAAGATCTAATAATAAGCTATTAATTTGTCCAAAAATCTTAATAATGTTGCACATTGACTACAATGCATTAATTAATTATCATTTTGAGTCCTACGATCATCATGTCCTTGACTCGTACTAATCGCTCGTTGATCATCCCTAGCTAGCTGCGTGCATGGCTTTAAATTGCTATGTCATTATCAAAATCTACGTTTACCAGAATCAAAATAAATCTTACAGTGTATAATCTATTCAGTACAAGACAAAGAACACGAGAGTTTAATAAATCGAGTAAGAACAAAGAACACCCAAGTAAGGAGGGATTATCATTGACAATATTGCTCGACACTCTTGGCTCAAGTGCCCAACAGAGGGCACAACCAAACCACTGAACTTAGACTAATTAAACAAACATTTATTCCACTTTTTGTTAATTATAGATATATTTTCCTCGATATATTTAGACAAGAAGTTTGATTTTGTAATTTGATTTATGTTACTAGGAAGGTGGCTGCAAAAATGTAGAGGAGGAATTAGCGAGGGGCTCGTGGACAACAGAATTTGAAGAGATTGAGATGGGGCTGCCCTCTAACTGCAACATTATACTTCCCAAGATTTCTGTCAACACCTTCTTAAACTCATCTTCTTTAACCAGTTTCCCATCATCTGCGTTCATCATCTTAAGCATCTCGCTTATTACGTTGTCCATCTGAAACATTGAAGTTCGGAGTCATTAACAAATTTAATCCAATTTGAGACTAGGGTAAGTTAATTAAGATTATGATATATATAAATCTTGGATATGGATTAATTAATGCATACTAGCCACGAACTTCATACAAAAATTCCATGAAATCGTCCGGGAAATGATTACATAAACTTTTTTTTACTGGTAAAATTAGCATTACTCCTAAGTATCGATCAACTGTGAATTGTTTGTGATTGGCTTTATCTTACCTCTTGAATTGCACCAACTGGAGGCAGGTCAGCTGATGGAGCGACCGTATCTAGCGCCACACGCAAATACTCCTTGGATATTTTCCCATTGCGATCTTTTGGCACATTTTCTATTGCCGTGTTTAGATTCTGCCAAGCCAATAATGGATTGCAGAATATGATAATTTTTCCCAAGAATATATACATATTCTAATTAATTATATCGAGAAAAGAGAGGTTATGTAGCGATCAGAGCCAAACCTTGTCTAATTCAAATTTGTTGGATAAAAGTCTCTTAATTCCACTTCCATCAAAGGTGTTTTCACTGTGTGCAACGATCACAGGCTGCTCTTTCAGACGTTGTGCTACACACTGTGCCACTTTCTTGAACTCCACCAAGAATGTCTCTTGAGAAGGGGGCTTGTCCTGATCTTCACCAGCAGAAGATTGTAAAGCTGGTTCCACAATGTTACTCATTACCTACACCAGAAAATAAGTCCACGATTTGCACTGAAACCCCATATTAACTAAATGTTACATCATTGAATTGCAAGGATAAAAACTCCATACCCAGGAATCTGAAGATGGAGGCATTCCTTGATCAACAGTAAGCTGTTCCAAAGCTTTGACAATGTGATGATGGAGTGATCCACCAGGTGATTCCAACTGGGAAAATAAGGACACCATTTCTGCTTCATAACCAGGTCCTTTAATGAACTCTAAGAGGTCCTCCCCATCCATACGGAGGATGACTATAGGGTCTCGCTTCAAACCAGCAGCCATGCCTTGAAGAAAATCTGATATAACTCCTTTAAATTCAGTCTTGCTCACTTTCTCTTGCTTGCCATGTGTGAATTCATTTAGAACCTATAACAACATGATATTTGACGCACATATATATGTATGAGAAAGGTTTCATTAATCTTTAAGTATAATTCACTGTTGAGCTTACAATTAAGTTTATCATGATAAATCCCACAATGCGTTCCTTTCTCCCAGCAATTCGTCCTACCAATTTAACTTTAGTACAACATTATTATGAGTTCCCTACTTGTCACTTCTCTAACCTTTTGGTTTCTTAGAAAATTCGCAATATACAAGTGCAAAGGTGGTCCTAGCTAGACAGTACTTCTACCTGTTCTTGTAGGCATGGGGTAATATTTTAATGCCCACCCAATTACAGGTAAATATTAAAATATGATCTAGAGCATACATTTGCATGATTTCATCAATGGAGCAGTTGCTGGTACTTGTCCCTACAAAAATGTTAGGAGTGAGTCTTGTCCCTACAAACACACTGCCTTTTTAAATATGGGTAAGCCCAAAAAGTCAGACTACCTGACTTTGGTCGCATCAAAATTGGATAAAAATATATTAGGTGTTCAACATACTAATGTTAATGGTGTTTTTTTTTTTTTAAATACATTAAATATATATGTTTTAGATTTTTTATATTAACATATTAAAATCATTTAAAAAACACATAAAAATATATTAATTAATATATTCATGTAGTTTCCACAGCAAAATAATATATACATATTCATGATTTCTTATGCATCATTAAAGAAAGGAAAATATTCAAGTAGTTTCCACAACATTCATCTCCAGATGCCTCTCCAGCATGTAATGATAAAAGGAAAAGGATGACAAAAGTCAATTGGAAAAGCAAAGGCCGAATGAAAAGCTAAGACCGACAACACCGACTAAAATTGAAAGATAGTTCGGATGTTTATCGAGGTAAGCTAGAAATGGAAAATCTTGACGATTTGCTTCTTATCATGTCCCCCAACAAGACAAGCATAGTGATTTCCATCGCTATTAAGACTCGAAAGTTGGACATCAATGCAATAAACAATGAAAATTGGCGTTGAAAAAAAAAAAAGAAGAAAAGGAATGAATCACTCTGTGCATCCACGAACTTTTTAGAGCCACAAGCTTAATTAAAACTCACGAAAGAGTGGTGAAAGCAGCGTCACGAGGGGCTGCGAAGTCCATCCCCTAGCTTCATGCTAGCAAAATATAAATTTTTTTTTTAATTATGGATGTCTAAATAATTATTCGAAGACTTCTCTCCACTATCTCGGGGGACATTTACAACTTTCCTACACAATAAATATCTCTAGGGCCAAAATCTTGCTTCGGAATCGATTCATTTCAGCCATTGGAGCAGCTAGAAATTAAATTGCGTGTACGTAAGTATGAGCATGCATGAGCCGTTTAACGGCAACCCTTTCCCCAGCTGTAGAACTCAATGTTTTTCCAAACTACAAAACTCATCAAGGCTTTTTTAACGGTTGGAAATATCATCAAAACAACTTTCATATATTAAAATTAAATATCTTCTCAATGGTTGGCATAAATATTACTATAGAATTATATATAGATTGATTCTTTGAATCATGTTCATGTACTAGATTGGTGTAGCTTGGATTAACTGTCCTCAATTTCATTAATAAAAAAGAAAGAAAGAACTCCTAAAACAAAACCTATGAAGCTTACCATGCATCTCTACCAACTTAAGAAAAATGTAAAGAGAGCTGGGGGCATGAAATAACCTCAGAGTAGATGTGATCAGAATCGGGAGAAGAACCCTGCGCAGGCAAGCCAAGGGCAGCACCAATATCAGCAACAGCGGGTTCAAGTTCTTTCACAGAGAGCTTACCATCTCTATCCCTATCCAGCTCTTGGAACTTATGATCCACAAAACTGCTAAACACCTCTTCATTCCCAACCAACTCCATTATATCTGAACCGTCTAGAACCTGTCCATTTCCTCCACTTGTTCTTATCTCTTCCTTGCTTGTGCTACCCTTCTCCATTAACTCTCTTAACCTTTCTCTCTTGCTTTCTTGTGAGATTCTTTGGCTTTGTTTTTGTGTGTGTGTATCTCGTGAATCACACGAGCTAAAGTGAAGGTTTGCTGTAGCCTGTAGGTGAGTCTCCCTTTGCTGCTTTCTCTGCTTCTTGTGTTCTTGGCCTTTAAATATGCGAGAGAATGGGATCAGAATGGCTTTTGTGCATTTACGAGCTGGGTGCGGCAGATATACGGCACGTTTGCTTTCCTTTTCAAGACACATATTTTAATTAGTTTCTTAATTTTTTTTATTATTAAAAGTAGCATGCGGGTTATACATTCAATATATTATTTTTATAAAATAAATTCGAATTGTATATATTGATTATAATTTGTTTAATTATTATATAATGAGAGAGGATTATTATATCCCTTATGTACTAATCTTTTTTTTAAAAAATTAAATTCAATAAATAAACCACTATAATAGGATTTGAAAAGAAAAAGAAAAAAAAAACCACTTGTCATTTGTTAAATATAGGAATTAACTTAAAGAATATAAAAAACACAAACTAAAAATATTAGGATTTGAATTCCCTTTTTTTCTAACAACAATATTTTTATCAAAAAACTATCTCAATCCAATAACTTTCAAATGAAAATCCTTTGAACTTAAAACTTATACATACCCACACTATCTTATGCTTAATTCTTATTAAATAAATAGAGATGATGGGATTCGAACTCGTGACTACTTGGTAATCAAGACTCTAATACCATGTTAAAGAACTATCTTAACCCAATAGCTTAAGCGGTTAGGTGAGATCCAATATATAATTTATATTATTCTCTAATAATTTTCTCAACAAACTAATTTCCTTGTATAATAAATAAATAAATTCTCAATTTGTGATTTAGGTAAGCATCCATAACTACAAA
>Ga0307510_10010777_pt1 | contig 10874 bp, 10 predicted proteins | sample 12_EM_MG_FD_207224 | JGI IMG/M metagenome (GOLD analysis project Ga0307510, IMG submission 207224) | Populus trichocarpa ectomycorrhiza microbial communities from riparian zone in the Pacific Northwest, United States - 12_EM | ecosystem: Host-associated > Plants > Roots > Unclassified | place... | reverse complement strand
TACCCGTTTTATATTTCCCAGAAACGTCTCCACCATGTCATTTCTGTTCGGCAGAAACCGTCAAAAGACTCCCCAGGATCTTGTACGGGCCGTTCGGGAGTCTATCTCACGCATGGATGTCCATTTAGAGAGACGCCGTGTAAGTCCGCTTCTTCCGTTACCTATTGCTATTATGGTTGCTTCTATAAGGCGGCCTGTGGTATTTGCTAAAGGTGGCGGTCATTGTGGTCTCTTGTAGGCATCCGAAGACGCCTCACGGCTACTCGCTCAGATGAAGGTTGTCCTACAGGGAAATACAGGTCCGTTACTGCCGTTCCCTCCTTGTTTGATTCCAAATTAAGTTGCCATGTTCTCTGCGAAATTCCGCTACTGACATGGGCAGAATAGAAACGGATCCAATTCCAGATCAGGTTCAGATGTTGGCCCAGGAAGTCTACACAATAGATTTACTGCCGTTGCTTGCGAATAACATGGCCAGATTGGACTTTGAGGTTGGACCCCTTGTTCAATGTTTCCCCTCTGTTTGGGGAACGAATCCCGGCCCACCCGAAATGTTTTGGGTATTTCCTCAGCTGACCACCGACACGCTCACCTTCACCATATATAGGCCAAGAAGGACGTGACTGCACTATTCAATGGCCTCCTCCGATACTGTCCACAGCCTATCAACCGTTTCCCCACCGTTGATTACCTTCACACTAACCGTCCGGATACCTTAATCACTCTGGTTAAGGGGTACGAAAACAAAGATGTGGCCAACAATTGTGGGACAATTCTTCGGGAAAGCTTTAAGCATCAGGCTTTGGCACATGTTGTACTCTATGACGAGAGATTCTGGAGGTTCTTTGATTACGTTCAAGGTGGCAGCTTTGACATCGCGAGCGACGCTTTCGGCACTTTTAGAGTGAGTATCATATCTCTTGAGAAGTCATTGCCTCCTTACTAACAAGCTCTATAGGAGCTATTGACCAAACATAAGCCACTAGTAGCTCAGTTTCTCGGCCAGAATTATGCCAGAGTGCGTGTTTCCTATTATCTTGAACCGCTCAGCGTATTGATCCCATTTATAGTTCTTCTTGAAATACAATACGCTTTTGGTGTCGCCGAATTATGTTACCAAACGACAGTCGATCAAGCTTCTCGGAGAGATTCTTCTGGATAGGGCCAATTATAACATAATGCTTGCTTACGTAGACTCTCCGGATCACTTGAAGTTGACGATGAATTTACTACGTGATAAGAGTAAGAACATTCAGTACGAAGCGTTCCACGTTTTCAAGGTTCGTTTTTATTTGGGGATCGCCTGGCTTGGTTTTCCGGACTAACGACAATCCACAGGTCTTTGTGGCGAACCCAAAGAAGTCAAAGCCTGTCCAGGATATTCTGTTGAAGAATCGGGAGAAACTCCTAGCCTTCTTACCCAAATTTCATGACGATCGCCGAGGTAAGACAAACTTTATGTATCTCATGACCAAAACCTAGTCTAATATCTTTATTCCTGGGATTAGAGGACGAACAATTCATCGATGAAAAGGGCTTCTTGATGAAGCAGATAATCGAGTTGGGAAACCAACCGCAGCAGCCCCAAGGTGCAGTTTTCGCATGATATGATACGATAGCTGGATGGTTCTCAGTCATGATTATGACTATTGTTTGGGTTTATCGCACCTTTTATTTCTTCTCTTTGTTGCTTTTCTCTGTACTTGAATGACGGTCACTATGTGGGATACGGGACGAAATGTTATGCGACAGCGACGAGAACGATGATAGCCATGACCGATGTAATGACTTGTAGGGTCAGGAAACGGAGTTTGTTGTTTTCTTTTCTCTCTTTTTACGTCCTACATGATGGATTCCCCATGGCCTGTGCCATTCTCATGTCCTTTTAGAAATGCTAGTACTAGCTATGAGATAACTCGGCTTGGAGTCGTGATAGTCTTTATACCAGAGGTGGAACTTGGCGATTGTGGAGCAGCTGCAACTTGGCGGTCAATAATAGGCGAGTGAGTTTTTATGATTCCGAGGTTGTATTTGTATTGGAGGTTATTCGTCTGAATTACCACACTCTAAGAGCAGGGATAGCTAAACCTCACGCTAGGAGTTGCCCCTCACAATAAGGTTGGTCGTATTTTTCTCAACTGAGGGCTGAAAAATAATCTTCTCGCCGTGCTTTCCCACCTCACTCTACGGGGGGAATCCTGGAGGTCCTTGCGCCATTCCCAATTATTTCCAGTCCTTCCGGCCGGGCCGGGCCCTAATGGTGGTGGTCCGCGAGCACAGCCCTTGGTCCTCTCTGCACCGTTCATATTTTCGTTGTGTCCACAATTAGACGACGACGGGAACCTCCCATTGCGCAAGTAGTTTCGAGTTGCGCGCAGAACATGCAACAAGGGTGTTGGAGGAGAAGCCTTAGCGCTGTGCCACGCTAACACCCGAAAACACGGCCAATTCTATCATTGATGCTTCTGGGGGTACCGGCACATGAAAGTGGCACATACTGCATCTTCCCATGTGCCGGGGAGTTGGAAGATTACCGTGTTATCTTGGGTAAGAGAATGTCTTGCGCTTGAACTGGGTCATGATAGTACGTACATGTACTATACATGAAGACTTTGTGGGGCGAGCGACAACCAACCAAAATAAAAGCAACCACAACATGATTACCTCACCACGTTGCAGCACCAGATCGGTAAACTTAGTTTAAGCGCAAGTAAATCGCCTAAATATCCCTTTCGAGCAAGGTGTGTTTTAGTTTTGCCGGTATCTTCTCAAAATAGGAAACCCAGACGTCCAGAGACAATTCTGTTATTCAAGATAGCACGCCATTCGATTCTCTTGTCAGGAGAAGGAGAAGGAAAAAAAACCCCGCAAACGGAGGCTCTTTGTTTGAACAACAGCTGTAAGCGAGACCCCCACCATATGTATCCGGGTTACTGGAGAATGATCTTTGGATTTGGGTTATATACTATTATATGTCACTTATGTTTATCGATTGGGGCATCTCGATCCCCCAATTTATCTGAAGTTTCTGCTACCACATCTCTTGATCCCAGAGAGTTGCCTGAGTGGAGCTCTTATCACCAATTCACAGGATGAATGTTGGGGGGGGATGCAGTGTATCCTTCGGTTCCGATCGGATCTATGGCCTGCAATTGGCTATCGAAATATGACCCGGAGCCGAAGTGGGGTTTTGTGCGAGCTTTGCAATTGCCGACGTTTGCAAAACGAACTATTATTGCATACAGGCCAAAAATTGGCCAGAGTCTCAGGATCTTGGTGGCATGGAATAGCAGTCCGTCCCACTGACATCTGGCAATTGCAGGTCGTGGGTGCGTTGGGGTCCGCAGTCTAGAGTATCGGGGTTGCGATGGCAATCATAAAATGACTGTCGGGGCTGTACAGCTTGACACAGTGTGGGGTTTTGTTTTCCAGGAGACGGTGTGTTGGGTGGCCTACAATATAATATATAAGGCTCGCGTCCTCCTGCTGGGCTTTAGATATTCCCGTCTCGTACCTTTGTCTGTACGGTCACTATCATCACCCTCCTACACAGCCCCGCTGCCACCGTCTCTCACTTTCTTAGACAAAATCCCCTTTTCTTGAACACCCTTTGAACTTTCGTCAATTTTAACTGTTCACCCTAGAAAGATGGCTGAACCTAAAATCAACACAATTACCACTACTACCCCAATTGAAGGAGTTGATTCTGGGGATACCAGCATTAGTGTGGGATCACTGGCTCCTTTGAAGCAGAATACACTCAAAAATTGTAAGCATGGCCCTTCCATGGTGCTAGGTATTTAGGAAGCCGGGATATTGACACTTGCATTTTGTAGATGTTCTTGCAACGGTATGTCCTGTGGTTGCAAGATGAATGGGTTGAAGAATCTATGTACTGACATCGCCGTTCCTTGTAAAGTTTGGCGAATTTCTAGGTATTTGATTCTGCACTTTGTATCGCTCTACTTGTTTTCTGAAGGCCAACTAACCCTATGTTTTGCAGGAACCTTCCTATTCCTGTCCCTCGCATTTGGCGGCACTCAGGCAGTCAAGATCAATCATGCTAGCAGTGGTTCCTTCCCTAAGGATCCTACTCGTGTTGTTCCAACGCCAGAAATCTTGCTTTATGAGTCCCTCAGTGCTGGATTTTCCCTTACCGTCAACGTTTGGGCCTTCTACCGCGTCACCGGTGCATTCTTCAACCCAGCGATCACTTTAGGATGTGTCCTTGTTGGAAAGGTTCCTCCTCTTAAAGGCGTCCTAATGGGAATTGCTCAATTGATCGGAGGGATTGCAGCAGCCGGCCTCGTTGAAGGACTCACACCCGGAAAACTAGCTGTTGGGACTGGTCTAGCAGGTGAGTAGGCACTTTTGCGTGCTGCGCCGTAGTCCTGGGATTCAGGCTAACATTAGGGGTGACAGTGGATGTCTCTATCGTTCAAGGACTCTTTCTTGAGGTTTTTTTAACAGCGCAACTGATGATTACATTCTTTTTGGTAGGACATGGTGTTTCAGTCTAAGTCTCCTTGTGGAGGATGAGAAGCTCACATTGTTTGTTTCTGGTCACTTAGCTCGCCGTGGAAAAGGTGTGATCCCTCACCCCGAATTGTCTTCCTAGATTTTTGTGTAATGGAAGCTGACTGGCTAGTAGCATCGTGCGACCTTTATTGCCCCGCTTGGAATCGGGCTTTGCTTTTTCACTATTCTGCTCTTTGGGAACTATTTCACTGGGGCTTCGCTCAATCCTGCTAGGTCCTTTGGGCCGGCGGTTATTGCCCGTGACTTCCCGGGCTACCATTGGATCTACTGTAACACTCCTATGACACCCCCCCTCGCAAAGCTGCAGCCACATCTAACACAATTACGCATAGGGGTTGGACCTGCACTTGGAGCATCCCTCGGAGCGGCGGTTTACAAAATTCTGCTCTTGGCAAACTACCAGACAGTCAACCCTGGCCAAGACGATGATGGCCTCTCGATTGTTCGTTATGAGATTAGTCATAAAGGGACAACACCTATGCTGGCTGATGAAAGTGTTTAACAATGGGCACTGTAATGATTGCAACGAACCATGTTTCCTTCCCTGTTTGAAGCACCGTAAGAACTCGGATGATTGCTTGCTAGTCCAAAAATTCCTCCTCCAGAAGGGGGACGGAAAACACCTAAGAAAAAGAAAACCTTCTCCGTGGCGGGATAGGGAGAAAAAAACACGAAACTTTACCAGGGGAGGCAACTCCGGCGTCCTGGAACATGGCCCAATTATTCGAGCTCTTACGGTAAGTAACTGTTTCTTTGGTAGTCTTTGTTATTTTAGTTTGCATTGGGAAATGAATCACACTATCTATCTTGCTTTCGCGCACTCCGCCTTTTTGGTCCTTTCTCTACCTGGGCGCAGATTAGATAGAGATCCGGACAGAGCGGCATTGGTAATATAGTATCTGTGTTATTATACAACCATGTATTTTGTTTGTCACACTGTCCAGATCTTTAATCTGCGCCCAAGTGTGGTATATTATCCACTTTCTCTTCTTTACTTCCTGATCACGCTTTAAGAATAACAACTGTGTTCATCAAAGTGAAATTGAAGAAATTGTGAGCTGGATGAGAGACTTGGGGACTATTATGTGTGACTGAGCCGAGTGCCGTAGCTATAGTGCCCGGACAAAAGCCATCATTGGTAACCTACTTTTATACTAAAAAAGGATGGTTCTCAGAGCACCCCGGTAAGTTACTGTTACAATAGATGCGCGTAGAACATGTGCCGGGTGGTGGTAGTGCTGCGTACGCTTTTCTGCAGTTGGATGATTTCCTAGTGGTGGCCTTTCCTTGTTGTTTTGACGCTTTCCTTCTTTTCCCTTCTCTCTCTCTCTCCCTCTTAGCAATATAAGATTATCGTCTTCGGGGATACAATTCGCAACAGTTACTGTAGAACTCAACCACCTGCCTGGCAAGTAAATCAATTCCTGATAAGATAAGCGGTTCTGCGAACTCTAATCATAATATTTCAATATTGAAGCAGATGGCGCAATATTTAATGACTGCGCAAAATTAGTAATGTATCTTTTTTAATGGGAACACATACAAATTTTTGGCACCTAGCTGTGATTTGAGCCTGGGGCGTGTCAAACGACAAGCGCTACCCACAGAACAAAATAATTTCCTCCAGAAATGTGAATTTCAGTTTTTCTAGATCTTTAGATATCTGTTGACATTTCCTTTGGATTAATTGATTAAGAGGTGGGGGTTATGATAAACCAGCATTCCAGGCACTACTTATTTTGGTTGTTTTGGAGAGTGTTCAGTGGTACTTGGGCTCGCTAACGATGACTGTTGTCCCGGAACTAGATAAACACCCTCCTTCTCACCTCCCCGCTACACACAGTTTGAACCTCGAGGGATGTTCGAGCTTAAAACGGCCCAATCGAGTGCTCGTTGATTCACAGTCCATCACTCGCAAGATAATATAACTGCCATTGCCGGAAGTAGCGGCATTTGGCATGGGAAATGCCATCCCTCAGAGGGCCGCAGTAGTACTGTACGTGTATGCACTGGCGGAGGGACACATAAAGTTAAGAAAAGCTTTCTCCCTCTCTTTGCCTCACCCCAGTCACCCCTCCCTCATGTTCCAAGTTCTCCTCTCAACTTTCCTTTCACCACACTCAACGGGGGAAAACATGAAACACCTTCACCGCTTAACACAAACTCCGCCTCTTCACTTGAGCCGTTTCCAACTCTGCCGTGTGAAACCCTCACCGTTGATCATTGGCTTAGATTATTTTCAACGGGCCGATTTTTTACCTGCAGCACAGAAGCTTCCATCCCCCCAAAAGCGAGAGGCCATTTGTGCTGAAGTAAGAATGGCAATTATTCGCGACGTAGAAATCTAAACGGGTCGGCAGCAGAAGAACAAAACCTATAATGCCCAGAAAAGAGGCCAGCTAGCCAAATAGTAAAGGGCATATTTCCGAACCGGGCGGGGAAGCAGGCAGGCAGGGCCCGGTAACTCAGTTTCTCCAATAGCGATCATGATGTCATATGATACGGCTCTCTCACAGCCACTGCATGGTATATGCCTTTCTGCGTACCCGGAACTTCGCGACCTTTGCAAAACCGACCACTACTGCGTACCACCAAAACCCCGGGGCTCCGGCAATTTTTTTTTGCCCTACCGTACGCAATACCACTCGGTCTGGTTTAAAAGATCCCCCTCATGCCCAGAAAGAGGCCCTTATACGGTACTTATAGTATTATAGTACCGTAGCAGTGGGTGCATGGAACCCAGGAAATTTAACAAAACCCTCGGTGGGGTAGGAGAGGGGAGGGGAGGGGGAGTTACAGTGAGGGGTATTATAGTGAGGTCCTTGTAGGGCTGTGCGTGTTTCTCGGTGTGGTAGGATATGGCTCGTGTCAAAGATTGGATGGAGGTTTTTTATGAAGCGCGGATGAAACTCGGCCATGAAGGGGGGGGGTGTTATTATCCTGGTATATCGTATTATACCTACCCAACTAGACACGGGCATCGCAGATTAGAACCACGGGGGTGGGTTGCAACGTGTGGTCACAGAGGAGGCTTGTTTGGTTGTGGAGATTTTGTTTTTTTTATGATATCACAGGGGCGATTGGCGAAATTTAGCGAGGATTATCAGTCAGACTGGGGATCGTCGGGTTCGTTTTTAGAATCTGATGAAGATCCTTCAAGCTGCTTTTTTTTTTATAAAGGAAAAAAAAAAAAACCTAATCGTGATTTTACAAGTTGGCTCAGGGGAGCAATACAGTATTCTGTACACGTGGCGGTTCACCGGTGCTCGCTCGCTCAACCGTTGCATCACCGATGCATCACATGATCGCAATTGGAGGAGATCCAAGCTCGTAGTTTGGTGGTGGGGGTTTTTTGCCATGCTCCCTCCCACGTGCCCGGTGTTGAGGGTATATAACATTTAGTTATTATACATTACATCCTCCTCCTATCGGAGAAGCGCATTTTGAACATTTGGTATTAGCCCCATTTTTCTTAGGAATTCGGTCCGCTTTATTGGCTACTGTCTGTGTTACTGGCACGATAGCTCCGGAATAACTCTTAATGGCTCCATCGGGAAATGGCTGCCGAGTGAGTAGGGTACTTAGAGACGGGCGGCCTACCCAACAGGCTGCCGTCTAGCAGGTAGAGACGGTTACGGAGTTTTAAGGTGCGCTTGAACGGTTGGAAGTGTGTGTAGGTAGGTGAGTAGGCACGAGTGCCGTACTGTCGTTCTTTCTTTGACTCAGGCGTTCTTTTTGCGGGAAATAGGAACTTCCGAAGCAAAGCAAATCCTCTTCTCTTATCACGATTCCAGAGTCAAGGTCAAGTGAGACAAAAATCAAGGAAAACAATGATGAAAATAAAAGGAGAAGGGGGTTGCGGAAGGTTGTGTTCTCTCGCTCCATTCTCCCCTTCTTAAATCCCCCTTGTGCTATGGAACTAAACAAAAAAATACCGGTACCAAACATTCACGATGTTTCCTGTGCTCCCGCGTAGTTTCTGCCATGCCCATCCACGTGACCGGCAGTACCGTATGGTGTTTACCTAGCGTAGCGTGCCATCCAGCGCCCGGCGGAATTTCGCAAACTCACCTGTCACGTTTTGACGACGGTATTGTTATACGGGGAACCCGAAAACTGCACCAACTGGTGAAGATGAAAAGCGATCGATCAGTCAAGGCAACGAGTGACTGTTTATGACTGCGTAAGAGAGGTGTGTGTGAAACAAAATTTTTTAACCCCGCCAGAAGCACCGAGATATCTTTGGTCCAAGCATTATTACGATTGTTTTGTTGTATAGTTTAATGTCTATAGGCGAAAAATGGTGGTGGTTGAGATGCCACCGTCATGAAAAATTTAGAACTAGATGGTTAAGTAAATGTGGTCTTGGTATCCGGCAAATGAAGGACACTTGCCAGATATGTTCATTTGCTCAACTTGGTTTCTTGGGCACAGCACGCTACGGAATGAGGAATAAAGACTGTACTCACTCGTCTTTGCCAAGAATACCTCCTTCAGCCGATATTTTGCTGGAGTTCTCACCAAACATTCGGCTCACGGAGGTATTCTTGGCGGGGATGGGTGAGTATCCTTCACTTGGTATTCGCCTCGTAGCCTCGGTTAAGGCTTTGCGTCATTAAATTAATCGCAAATGAGGTTGGGAGTGATCTGTTAAGGTTCTAAGGAGAGACAATTGGTGATGTTTGTATGGCTTTGGAACTGAATGATTGCTCCGGTATGATAATTGAAGTCATATTATACAACCACTAGGCAAGGGTTTGGGATATTCGCCCTCTCTCATCATGAGAGAGTAACGGGGCTAGCAGGGGGCGGGGCAGAGTGGTGATTCGGGAGCCTTGTCCATGGGAGCAGTGGCATGACGAGGGCAAATGGCTTATTGTGCATGGACAAAATCAACCGATCGCCCGGTTGAGCTCTACAACTCATCGCTTCCGGGCTCCCATAAAAATCATTACCACTCAACAGGCACCTCATAGTACCTTCTCTTTTTATTTATTTATTAAGGCTGGTGGATGGTATACCCTGTATTTAAATTATTTTTACTTATTTTTCTTGGTTGGGTTGGGGCGGTTGTATCGAGGAGGTTGACAATATCACAGCGAACATTATGAGCGTTCGTTGATCGGTTAATTTTGTCCACGCGCAGTAGTATCCGAGTTACAACAACCCAACTGACGGCTCGCCAACTCACGGACCCTCACTCGCAAGATAGAACAATTGTCGATTCTTGCTATCCTATGTGCCTGAGCCTGGGAGAACTTCCACCCCTCTAATCAGCGAGAGGTACTTGAGCTGAACGATAAATGACAGCTATATGAACCTGGAATCCCGACGAGGCCTAGCACTAGCATAAAACCAGTCGTACCCGGAAAGGGGTTAGCTTGTGAAATAGGGTATATTTCCGAAGCAGGCAACCTCTTGGCATAATATTTACTATCTAGTATGAGTTGTTTGACCTGCTGGAAGGATGCCTGCTTATATACGGCCACTCGGCAAAGATCATCGTGAATTAGTTCTCTTTTGTCTGCAGAATAAATGGACCCCCACCTCCACACAATCCTCAATTGTGCAATCCCTCTCCCTCATTAAGCCTGCTGAAATCTCGACAAAGGGGGAGTCCCCATTTCCTGACTACTTACGCTAAATGAGTGCAAATATCAACGCTCCGGTAAGGAAGCGCATGCAGAGACCTCGCTGAAAGGCAAATAGGGACATAGATGAGGTGTGATTTAGAGGGTAAATAGACCTACGGTCCCTAGGCAAAAGTGTTCGTGAATTCGCTCAGCCAGATGTCTCATATTTTCTCAAACACTTCTGCCTAGGGATTGTAACTATATGTATGGCACCAATAAAATGGCAATATCAATCAATCATTTATAGGAGAAAGGAAAAGAAGAAATTTAATGATCTAAATGGCATAGTTGAACAAATGAGAAAACGGTAATGGTATAGGAAATGGGAGGATAATTTGAAGTCGAGACAAGGGTCAATGAAACGCGATAAGGAGTCGCAAGTGAAGGGAAATACCTTCCCACCTCTTGATTCCACCTGCAACAGAAATTCAAAATTCCCCACCCATTCGCAGAGTTAAATATCTGGGAGGTCTCCGATAATTATACATATGACCTACATTGCAGAGAGGTAATGGACTGCAAAGATACATAATTTGCAAGCTCAGGTATAAGTTGACTGATGCAGAAGGAAAGCAAAGAGAGCGCCAAGAAAAATATATCAAGGGCACATAGCCACCAGGAGCACGAGGAAGAGGTGGCAAGGGGACAAGGGAGTCTCGGGGGAGGGGCAAATAGCCGCGGCTAAAGAGTTGAAGAGGGAGG
>Ga0307510_10010776_pt1 | contig 10874 bp, 13 predicted proteins | sample 12_EM_MG_FD_207224 | JGI IMG/M metagenome (GOLD analysis project Ga0307510, IMG submission 207224) | Populus trichocarpa ectomycorrhiza microbial communities from riparian zone in the Pacific Northwest, United States - 12_EM | ecosystem: Host-associated > Plants > Roots > Unclassified | place... | reverse complement strand
AGCAGCGGGAATATCAAAAATAACTATGCTATGGTGGAGAATTGAACTTATCTACACTTTCTGAATGCCAAGGCGTCCCCCGTTGCAAAAGATTTGGTTGACAGTATAGACGGCCGGAACCATACCAGCTTTACTCCTCTCTTATGCCTGCCCCCAACATCCTACGAGAGTGATGTTTGGCCAGATATAGTGTCTGCAGTGTTGGGATTGATATCCTCTCTTCCCAACAGGAACATTGTCAGGCCCTCATGCCCACCCTCCGCAACCCGTGGGAGTGGTGTTCTGCAACATTCGATTTCCGTTTAACTCTATCGACCTTGACATCCCTCCGCTATAGTAGAATTTTTACCCATCCCCGCGAACTCCTACGGCAGCCCACGCGAGTGCGGTTCTGCCCGTAGTACCCGTTGTGTCAATATCCTATTCCTTCATCAACAAGAATGTGGCAACTACCTCCGCGATCCTAAGAAATCCCGCTCAATGGAGCCCTGCAATACTCTTAGGACCGTCCCTCTTATCAAAACCCGGATACCGCGCGCATCTATCTGCATAGTAAGGTAGTAGGAGCAACTGAGAGGATATGTGCTGTTCGAAGTCAAATTACTCAATTAGCAGCCCCGCGGTAATTTAGAGAGACTCACACCCTCTATCCTCTCGCCTCTTAAGTGCTTTCTCCAGTATCTAGACACATATCCGGCAAGGGAGACTGTCCATGGGGCTGAACTACTGTGAGAATTCGTGAAAGTTCCCCGCACACTGAAAACTCAGTTGTGTTATCAAACCTTCAGCCATTAGGGGTGTGAGCTTTGGAATATGCCTAGAATATCGACTAAATACTCTTATAGACCCGGATGAGCGGGCCTAGCGGCCCAGGAGAGTGCCTCGACCTTGATAGGTCCAAAATAGCACCCCTGAAGTGTTTGAATTATAGGAATATTTTCACGATTCAAATCTGGAGATTCCATCTCTACTCCTAAGGTATGGCGTAGCCCGATAGTGCGTAATAGCCGCCCCGAGCCCGATGCCCACACCGGGTCCCTCTCCAAGCCCCCCTCATTGCCTCGGCCACCCTGGGCGGTCGCGCATTCGTCCCGCAAATGATTGCCCTTCGTCATCTCGTTTGACTTCTGTCTTCTCCTAGAATGGTAATATCTCCCAGGGCAGTGTCTAAGTACAGTGAAACAGGAAGGAAGGAATCTACACACCATCATTAATCAATATGAAATCATGCATGGAATAGGAAATGCAGATGCCCCTTATCCGAGATTCTCTCGGGAATAGTTCTCCGGATATCCGCTCGTAAAGCATCGGACACCGCGTCACATTCGTTTTCCATTTCCAACCTCTTCTCAAGATATCATTTTACCTCGTACGTCTTAGTGCTAGTCGGTGCTATAGCACAGGTGGTGAGATATGTTGTAGCTTCGGCCCGAGATGGTGGCCCCCCGGTTGCAAGCACTCACGTCCTCTGCGACTCTTGCAGGAACCTCCATAGAGATGAATGTACGCATTGACACCCTCTCTCCCACCATCACCACACCTGCAAGATCATGCCACCTCCATCAAGCTAAACCATCGATACAAAGAAAAACCCAGGGTAGTATGGCAACAGTGCGCCTCAGCGTCGGCACCCTACCATACCTTGAAGTCACCGGCCTGGGACGCCGGCCCATTTTTCGCTCCCCGAAACTCCTTTCGCACGTGCCCCACCTCTTTCCCCCTGGCCGCTGGCTGCTTTGGGATGGCTCCCATAATGTTAGTACGGCATTCATCTGCCCCTACTGGTCAAGGAAGCCCGAGTAGAACATTGTGATCGCAGTGCCCTCCTTGCAAGGTTCATCGCACGGGCTATTGGACACTAATGAACTGAGGCCGGCAGCTATTCCTATTTCTTCCACTGGCAGATGGGCCGGGCACCTACAGGTACCTTAGATATATCTTCCCCACTCTCAGATTCCCGTAGCAAACAAGAAAGCGTTGTCTGCTCCACCTTCGCTACTTCTCCACTCCGGAAATCCGTTTATTTCAAAAAGCCAATCCCCACACACAATTAATCCTATCCGGGCGCAGATTATGGTGCCTGCATCCAGTCGCGAGAGCCACGGCATAATTTCTGGCTCCCATCTGCTATAACGTTGTTCGCATTGACGATATTTTTATGACTATTCGTTCCGTTATCGCAAAATTTATCTATAATACAATGCTATAGCATGATGTCGAACACCTCAACTATTCTCAAAACTACAGGATCTGTCAAAACCGAGGTTTCTACCCGTCTAGCATCATGACTAAGGAAAAAGGGAGGGGAAGTGGGGAAACACGGAAAAGAGAACCAGTCCAGGTGCCAGCTGAAAGTGGCTAGAAAGAGGAGGGAAAGAAGAAATCATAGAAGATAACTTCAAGAAAGCTTCTCGGAATTTACAATACACCGATTGGGGTCAAACTCCGGAATCCCCATGCGTCCTCTCTCCCTCTCCTGTGCCCAGTCAGTCCAAATCCCATCCCCCCCAGCTGAGACATACAAACACATCCCACATAGCCCAGGGACATACAAACTCCCTAGGGACCCAGACCCGCTAATTCTCTTGATCACGAAATTCGCAACCAACTTAAAAAATAAAACTCTCTCATTCCCACAAACAGTACCAGGGGTTGGTGCAAACTGTGCAGACAAGCTGGTTTTTATTTTATTTTATAATAGAGGGAAGACACCGGGGAGTCGTTGTATGTGAAGGAGTAAAGACTTTTGGAAAGGGAATGGAGGAGATCCGCAAAATTAATGAGGAGGTTGATGAGAAATTGTCCCTTGGGGTCAGAGAGAACAGAAGGGTGACGGAGAGGTTGGAGGATGGGCCTACTGGAATAACCGGGAGGAGGGAGGAGAAACGGACTTTGTAGGAGGATTTCGAGGAACTTTAAGGGGCTCGGGGGCACTGAGAATAAGCAGGAAAGGATTAAGAAGACTTGGGGAAGGTCGGAAGAATGGGATGGAAAGAAAAGGATGGGGACAAGAAGGCCCTAGGACATGCCAGCGAAGAATGCAAGGGAAAGCCGAAGAGAATGATGAACTGGAGGGGAGGGCCATAGTCAAAATGGACGAAACTCCTAGATACAATGATGGTGACCCTCCGCCCGGATTTCGACCGACTATGGAGATTTTCCAAGACGAAAATACACATGTCTAAGTTCCCCTCTAGTGTTTCCCACGGTTCTTGATTACCATACATTAGAGCTTGTTGATAACACCGTCTCTATAGTTTAGAATTATGCCAGCAATGATTGATCCCTAGTTTACTGGCTCCACCAGCTCTCTTCTTTCTCGGACTTGGGCACTTATTAGCCGTGACACATGCTCGCATAACCTTGAGCAATCCCACCCGGCGATATACCGACCAAAGACAAATTTATAAAACCCAACATGAATAACAACAAAATCAGCTTATATCAGTCGGGCACACAACATCTATCCCAGGGATACCACCAGAAGCGCTCGAGTTTCCCACGGGCGGTAAACTGCCCTCCGATATTGGACATTTTCCACGAAAAAGGACCCTCGAGAACAAAACTATCAGTCCATTGAAGGAGGAGCAAAAGAAGGACCTCAAAAGTTCAGCACCTGGGATTCTCACGTGGTCACCCACCGTAATACTGACCAGGCGATGCAATGCTTGTTTACCGCAGAGCGGACGGGATGCGAAATTTTCATTGCTCTATGGCCGAACATGCATGATACTCGGCAAACCCGCCCTTGGGCAAGTGAGAACACAGTTTATCACTCGAGAGAAGCCTTCACCGCTCCCCCCCAGCCCGATATGTCAGATAACAGAGTCCATGTTACCGAAGTGTGCGAGAATGGGATGATCAGTCAACAAGGGTACCGAATCTACCCTCTTAACTGTATCTAGTGTTTATGCTACGCACGTGTAAGCCCTTGGAGTGGAAGAAAGGAGAGGGAAATTATGTGTAAGAAACCAACCTTGTATCAAGGGCGAATATAACTAGAGCACGATCCTAGCCCGGAACCAATTAGGCGAGAATTACTTCCCCAGGAATCCTACGAATTTACACCCTCCATTATCCCAGGACCGCAAGATCGTGAGAGAATTTTCAATGAGGATGAGAGGGAGTGGAAGATGGATTAGGAAATAAAAAAGAGAGAAGATGTGAACTAAAAGATATAGGAGCGCAGTTCGCTGTGGCACTCGGTAGGGGAGCCGGGGGAAGTGAAAGCAGAGGAGCAGAAATAGATGAGAGGCACTAGTAGTAGATGGGAAAACAGCCTTGAGCGTAAATGCTTAGCTAGAATAGAACAAACGTCTGCCCAGGATGCATAGAGACTGGCGGTAAGGGTAGTGATCTCGGGCTCATTTACAGTAGCCCAAATTCAGGACAGCCCTGGTAGGAAGTCCAAACCTATATTCAGGTTCCCCGAGTGCAAGTTTTAACATACCAAGATTACAAAATAGCAATCAGAACCTGTGAACATCGAGCCAAAGTGGGGGTCGGACGCAGTATGGGGAAGGACCTTGGAGGACAACCCCTTATGATTGACCTTGGAGATGAATTAGAATTATCAGATCTCCTCAATGAAACTTCCTAATATGCCGGCCAAACTCCCGGCTGATAAAAAAAAAATCAGAAGGGACTCAAGAACCCCAATCACCTACATAGCGTAAGTGGTGTTTTGAATCCCTTAACTATTCCTTCCGCCCGACTTCTAGAAAGCAAGCACAAACACCCCATTGCCCAAACCATACAGTGTCACATGTGGGCAATCGGAGCACAAAAATATCGACCTCATGTTCCCAATCGTCACATGACGAGGTGCATAGGGTGGTATGATCTTAGGTTAAGCCACAGAGCAGGCAAACATGGCCAGTGTTCCCAACGGGCCAGGCCAAGGAAGGCCACCCCGAAAGAGAGCCTAGGCCGATATCTAGCCGAATTCAATCGTCCAACGAAAACCTGTCAGGCCTGACAGACCCCTACAGGCCCTTAGATTCGGTATCGCTTTAAGTGTATTCCAACCCCCCCCCCCCCTCTTTTGAGCTTATCGTCTTTGGTTTTTTCCACTTTACCTTGGTTTATTGATTCTTAATTAGCCACACAACGAGTGATACTCAACCAACTAGATAAAGTCTTAAAAATTTACCCCCATGGCCACCAGCACACTCCTATCCTACCATCATTCTCTCCTATCTTCCCCCTTCAGCAGGAACTACTTTAAATCCCCAAGCGAACAAAGTGAAACCGCTACATTTTAAATGTTATTCTGTAAACTACCGTAAAAACTCAAATAATCGGTCGGTGTGCTATGTAGTCGAGAATTACTCACTTTAGAAAAGGGGTGAACGCAGCAAAAACAGAGCTGCTCAGCCCCCTTGAGAAACATAAAAAAACAAAAAAATACCAGACCTTACCAGAGGAGGCAACTCCAACGACATAGCACACCGATCTATTATTTGAGTTTTTACGGCATTCACAGTTAACCCGCTGTATTGATACCCTCTATATAGTCACCATCCTACTACGCACAGTTGATCCACGACCACGGCAGCTCTCTTTCTACAATTAATTTAATTAATTAATTCACCATCTCCAGTATCCTTTAGTATTTTTCGCTAATAAAGTGAAATTGCTCCTTTATTTTTAATCATATTAGGTAATTAGGAAACATTTACTGTGAACTTTGCTGTTCACATGAAGCGGCGGCTCACTATTAGTGGGTCGGCCGAGCCATAATGCCAGGCTGGCCTATCATGCAGCCGAGAAAAGGCCTGTGTGGCCTATAAGCGGGCCCGGCCCGGCCAGGCTCAGGCTTAACCAGGCCTGCAGGCTCGGGCCAGGCTAGATCAAAGAGAATTTCGACAGGCCGGGCCCGGCTTCACTGAAGCCTGGCCTACCTTCCCCGTTGGGAACACTAAACATGGCCTCCCCAGTCGGTTTAGTTGCTCCAGGTCTTATGAAGTGATACAGTAGTTCTTATCTTGCATCATCCAAACATTCAAAATTCAAGGCTCCCCCAACCTCCCCAGGTGGGAACCAGACTCAAATTCTCACGCTTACCTCTCCCACGAAGGTTTTGAACCTACATAGTGCCTCTATAATAAATGGATAAAACTAACCCTTGGAGCAGAGGCAAGATTATACCCGACCTGTAAACCCGGATCTGCATAGCCTGGGCACCCTGGATCCCGCAATATGGATGCAGTAACAAGATTATAAAAAAAAGCAGGGTAACTAGGGGTGATGACTACTACGATTAAATCAGACATAACAGTTAGAGCTTGGCCCCCCGACCAAGACACAAGCCCAGCCTAGCAAACACAGTGCCATTGTTTTTCACACATGCGCCAGCCAGTTCCCCCACAAACACCCTGATGGATTCGGAAGGTTTTTTTTTTATAAAAAAAAACAGGAATAAAACCTCCCTTAAATTAACACACTTGAATGAGTTTCCCCAATGGGTCATTAATCTCTGTGAGACCAGCAATCCGCAAGAACCAAGAATTTATCACCACGGTAAGTGAGGAGTCTCGCTATCGACTCCTAGCCTAGCAAATAAGAACTTTCAAGTTTTGACTAAGTGATAAGCCATATCTCTCCCACCCATGACCTGAATTTCGGGCTAACATCCCGTGTTCGGCCATAGAGCAATGAGAATTTCGCATCCCGTCCGCTCTGCGGTAAACAAGCATTGCATCGCCTGGTTAGTATTACAGTGGGTGACCACGTGAGAATCCCAGGTGCTGAACTCCACTAGATCTCTTTTTTTTTAACCCACCAAATTTTATGTGCCGGTATCAGTGGCCCCTGATCTACGGCAAAGCAGATGTTTGAGGACTTATGTTCGTTAAGCTGCCAGCTATCCACTTCCTTAGGAAACTTGGACCACACCTTCTTCTGCCCAAGCTTCATGCCTGCAAAGCGCTTTGGCACATAATTTAGCCTGAGGATAGCATGTGAGGGTTCCGAGTGACCCGTTATGAAATACAGCATCAGCTAACAGCGAAAAAAGAAAAAGATCTCAAAACCTCAATCCGATATCATGCGAACAGTACTCCCCGATCTCTCCACCCTCTAGGCCGCATCTCTAGAGTTACCTTTCTACCACGCACATCAGTCAGTAGCACTAAACCCAATTTCAAGCTCCGACTCCCTGCCAGGCAAGGAGTGAATCTACCTCGAAGACCCTCCTCCATTACTCCCTGTCGGCCATTTACAGAACCAAGAAGACTTTCGAAACTCATCTGCAGACACACCAGTGTGCCAAAAACGGTCTCAAAGGGCCAAAGACGCCGTGCAATCGTGGGTGATTTCCTCAGTTGGCTGCTTGTAGTCCCGCGGTTAATTCACGTGACATATGCACCCAACCCCAAGTTTCCAGTGTAAAAACTGGCTAGTAGAGAACTCAGATGGGTTTACCGCATCTCCAGAGCCAGCAGGCGCGGCAGGCCGGCAGGAGTTTGAGGGTGGTGTAGTGTTTGTCGTCCCAGATTGCATTGGCCTCGTATCGCATAATAGAATAATGTCCTGTGGTTTTCTGTCACGTATCGGATGCGGAGCTGACAGTGGGCTTGGCGAATTGCGAGTGATGATGAGTGCCCCGAGCAGTCCTTTGTTTAACCATGCACTGAGGGCTTCGGTACCTTGGCCGGCGCGGGTATTTTTCCACGGCGCCATCAATGGGCAATCCTTATCCTCCGATGGGGCTTAGCGTGGCTTTCCGGATTAATTCCTGAACCACAAAGTCCGCGCAAAGTCCGAGTCCACCCTGAACTTGGTAGAAACTTCTATCGCAACATTACCCACCACACTGGGGATAGGGATGGAGCATTGGGATGAGCGGGGGGGTTTGATTTTCCCTCGGAGGAAAGGATAAACACCTGTTTAGTCCACTTTGTGATCTAATATTCTAATTTATTCTTCATGATTCCTCAGTCCTATGCTCATGCCCCGACACACCCTCAGAGCATAGAGATCTGTGGAACATCTGCCGCACTTGAACAGATGAAGGCATTTTCCTGTTAGGTATAAGATGATCTCGGCTACGGTTCGGTCAATCCGAATATAGGGTTCTTTGTATAAGCCCTAGTACTCCTACTTGTCCTAATACTTCACGTCCACCCCAATCACCGCGATTATGCACAATGAATAAACCGCTGTCCCTGTAAATACAAAAATCGATACATCATAGATGTACGACCCTAGGCAAACGGACCCGATGAACTCAAGAACCCATTGTTGGGAGGCAGCTGTTGTGATAGAGGATGGTGGGGGTTATGGTAGATGCGGACTTTGCGATTCTGAAAGCACGATGCAGTGCAAAGTTTGCTCATTCGTTCCAGGTTCATCAGGACATTTTTATCTACCTTTTAATTTTCTCATTTGATCACGATAAGGGCTGCAGTTGATAGTTGGGCACAGTCACAACAATGTTTGCATTTTGTCTAGTTCTGATAAAAAAAGCACACGCATGAATAGAAAAAAAGAGAGAAGCCTAGGGGCCTTCCGAGACATAACGGCCAAGGCTCACCATTTGCTTTCCCACCATTCACCAACCAATCGAAAGGGAAACCTCTAAATAGCTCCTGCCGCTTTCAACAAGCCCGGCAACTGGGACTTTCTCCTCTGCAAATCACTGTTCCCGCCGATGTGCTTCTTGCCGATGTAGATGTTGGGCACAGTGCTCTGACCATTGACCTCCTTGAGAGCGGCCTGGAGAGCGGCTCCATCATCTACCTCATGATCACGTTGTCAACGGTCATCATCGAGAACAGCAGTACCAAATTCTGAGTAATACTAACCGACTTGATCCAACTCGACCACGAAGAAAGTTGCACCGGCCTCGGTGAGGGCTTCTTTACTAGCACGGCAATAGGGGCAGTAGGATTTGGAAAAAACAGCTATGTCAAGAGCCCCCCGGTTAGCAAACAAACAGTGAGAGTGTAAAATGAAGAGGTGAAAGCTATTTGCATACCAACGGGGTTTTCGTCGATAATAGCTTGAACTTTTTGCTGAGCGGCGGCAGACATGGTTGGTGATTTAGGCGATGCGAAGAAAAAACGACGGATTATTGAAGCTATGGTGGGCAAGTGTGTTTGTCCTGTAAGCAGGAGAGAGGAGAGCTAGAGATGTTTTAAATAGGTGTTTGGAGGAGGGGACTGCGTGGCGGGGGAGGCGAAATCGAAAGGAAGTTGACAAATACCAAGATGGATTGAGATGGAACTTGGGGTGGAAAAGGCGTTCTGGGGGCGAGACCCCGGCGATCAACCGCTTGCAAACGCCCGAGGTACCACAAATCACGAATAATAGCCGAGGAACCGTGGTTCTGGACCAGCGAACTGAGGGGTTTTTATTATTATCATTTTTCGTCCCGGCGTCCAGTACTCGGTACAGAGCGATAGGGTAATTTGGGCTCGTCTGTTTGTCCGCAGGATCAAGGTTTGCCAGACCAAGATACCGATTCTATTCATGCCTCGAATCATTACTAGCACGGATAATGCCGTAGACGCAACGGCACCTTCCAGTACAAGCACCCGCCTCTCCCTCGTTGATCTTTCAGGCAAATCTAAAGAACCAAGAATTACAATTTACATGTACTAGTACTGTACAGAACGGTACGGTATCATACATATGCACGCTTCCGTAACCGGGATACTAGGCAGCCCGAAAGAGCCACGAAAGGTGGGGGAGTTTGAGTGGCCAATCAGACCAAGACCTGGGTGAGGCATTACCATCGGAGGGATTATTTGCAATATCAGCTAAATAACGCTCCGGATCAAAAGAGCAAACTTATCGCTGCCCATGTCACTTTCCTGAGGGCACCCCAAGAAATTGCAACCGCGTTTTGACAAGGGCGTGGTTTTGGCCGTCGCCGCATCTTGCGTTAAACTCGACGGACCGATCTGGATCTACACCGGCGGCCGCGCATTTCGTTAGAAGCTTCTTTCCCAAGAACGATACCCTTAAACCTACGGCGCAGTGCTGTGCTAGTACAAATGGGTATGTCCCACAGTGACCAGACAGCCCACCACTTAATCAGGTGACTAAAAAGAGACCAGGGGATGCAGGAGAGGATAAAGGATCTTGTTTTTGTTTTTCTCTTTCCCTCTCTCTTTTTAAGAAAAAAAAAAGGAAAAGCAAAAACAAGATAAATACGAAAAAAGATAATTCCTCGCCGGGATTTTGCAGGTGAGTCTCCGATGCGGGCGCCCTGTTCTGGATACTGAATTTTCTGAATTATTGGCTGAGAATGGTGCTTTGGCCGCCCTGCCTCTGTGGGAGTTTTGATTTCTTCTCTTTCAACTACTCGAGCAGAATGCTGTGGAGGAAGATCCGTCTTTGAACTCCCCCTTGGTCGGGAATTGAGGGGTGAATCGGACGTCGGATGGGATTATGCGGGTTTTCAGACCAAAGACCTCGTTGCAGGAGAGGCTGGTGTGGAATTGGGTTTCTGCTGATTACGTGAGACAATTATAGCCTATGATTGGGCAGGACTTGCTTTCCTCCCGCTAAGGCGCACTCAAGTTAGTACGAGCATTTGTGGCAGTTAGTTGTGAACTGGTGTGTGTGGTGGTAGCAAAGCAGCTCTCTTTCTCTCTTTCTCTTCTCTTTTTTTTTTTTTCCTTCCTCCTACCTACCATTCCTTCGCGTTTCGCTCATCTGCTACCTTCTCGCTTCCGCTGTTTCTTCCTTCTCCTCACCTCACCTCTTCTCTTCCTCTCCCTCTCCCTCCCTCCCTCCCCTCCTCCACCTTTTCATCCACCTACCCCGCCACCGATCCTCCATTCCCCCGCCCTCCCCTCATCTTTCGCCCCTCCCGATCATCTCTCCCCCCCCTCTCCTCCCTTCCCCCTCCTCCTCCTCACCCT